>Ga0182012_10000117_pt1 | contig 85353 bp, 86 predicted proteins | sample 612S2SmetaG_FD_120486 | JGI IMG/M metagenome (GOLD analysis project Ga0182012, IMG submission 120486) | Permafrost microbial communities from Stordalen Mire, Sweden - 612S2S metaG | ecosystem: Environmental > Terrestrial > Soil > Wetlands > Permafrost | place: Sweden: Stordalen | collected... | reverse complement strand
TGCGATCGATCTTGTCGACGCCAATGCAAAATGCCCCCACCGAGACCAGCTCCGGAGCCGCATCCAGCACCGCAGCTGTAATCCGCGTCTTCGACCGCACCCCCAGAATCGAAGTCCCGCGCACCTTCTCAATCAGCTCGGCCTCTTCCATCGCCCCCTTGTGCGACTCGACGGAAAACCCCGCCTCCTGAAACTGCGAAGCCGCGACCCCGCTGATATTCTCCAGCAATAAAACCTTCAAAGACCCTCCCCGGAACTCCACCGCAAACGATGAACGAGAATTATAAAGGCCGGGCTCTCCCCGCGTTAGGGACAGCCGGGTGCCCCATCCTAACGTCATGGTTCTCGACGTTAGGGTGGGACTCCCCTGCTGCATTAAGCCAGGGTGTTGCACGTGATTTCGGGTGGCGCAGCGCTTCAGCGCTGCGGTAACTGCATCGATTTAGATTCGAATTTAGCCGCGGAGGTTAGAGTTCCCTCCTGGCAGCGTGCCAGAGCTCACTCCATTGATGCAACCATTATCCAGAACGTCAGCATGCACACCGCGGAAGCGGGCGCGTGCCAGCGCAACGAATTCGGTCGCCACACACCGCCGATCCCAAAAACGATTCCGCCAAGGGAAAGCAACCCTCCCCATCGAAATATTCGAAGAAGGAGAGGATCGTAGTATGGAAAGCGGTGAATCTGGGCATACGCCATAGTCGCAACCGCAAGCAGGGCTGAGGCCGTGGCAAGAATTAGCCCGATCAAGGACAGGGTTGACGTTGCGGTGTGCAGCTTTGGCACCAACGCCCACCGCGTCCAGCCCCACACCAGCACTATCGGCGAAGCGAGGTATCCGATCGCGATCAGAATTACAAACATCACCTGCATCGATGTGCAACTCCTCGGCGTATTGTATGCTCTCTATTCTTTCCTCCAAAATGTTACAAATATAAGGGGTCGCCGGGACAACCACCCCTGCCCCGCCTGAATCTTTCCTCCACGCCCCGTCATCTTTTAAGCTTTGGAGGACAAGAAATGGCACAGACTTTGGAGGAAGTAAAAATGGCGCACGAACTGCCTGCTCTGCCGTACGACTACACGGCACTCGAACCCACCATCGATGAAAAGACGATGCACCTGCATCACGACATGCATCACGCCGCTTACGTCAAGAATCTGAACGCGGCGCTCGACAAGCATCCTGAACTGCACAAGAAATCCGCCGAAGACCTGATTAAAGACCTGAACGCGATTCCCGAAGACATTCGCGGCGCCGTCCGTAACAACGCCGGAGGCCACGTCAACCACACCATGTTCTGGAACATCATGAAGCCGCACGGCGGAGGCGATCCCACCGGCCCCATCGCCGACGCGATCAAGAAAACCTTCGGCGACTTCAAAACCTTTCAGGAAAAATTTAACTCCGCCGGCGTAGGCCAGTTCGGCAGCGGATGGGTCTGGCTAGCCGGAGATGGCAAAGGCGAAGTCAAGATTGTCAGCACCCCGAATCAGGACAATCCCATCTCGCAAGGCCTCCATCCCATCTTCGGCAACGACGTCTGGGAGCATGCCTACTACCTGAAATACAACAACCGCCGTCCCGAATACCTTCAAGCCTGGTGGAACGTAGTGAACTGGGACGAAATCAACAAGCGTTACCAAGCCTCAATCAAGAAGTAAAGATCACTAAGTGTGTGAATAAGAAAGTGTGGGGCGGGCATCCCTGCTCGCCCCACGTTTCCCTGACTCCGACAATCATCGCTCATTTCTACCAGACGTAACATAACGTTCGCGTTTTTGGGTGGCGCAGCGCTTCAGCGCTGCGGTCAGAGCCGCCCAAATACAGCGGCTTCAGCCGCCGAGGTCCTGAACGCCGGGGACCACCGTGGAAGAGCGGCGCTTTAGCGCCGCGTTCGCCCCATCCAAAGCCAGGCCTTTAGGCCCTGTGGCCGCCATTGTTGCCTCACAAGTGATATCCCCCGCCGCTGAACTCCCGGCGCAAGATAAACACCAGATCGCCCACCGTCTTGTACTCAGGAGTTTGCCATGCGAAAGCTCGTGCTAACTCTTACCCTGTCCCCGCTCGCTTCAATCTCATCAGCCCAAGAAACCAAGCCCGCTCCCAAGACGTCCTATCACCCGGTTCCCGTCAAGGACGCGCGCGAGCCCAGCCCCGTCAACCCCACTCCCGAGTCCATCGCCGAATGCAAGAAGATCTACAGCTACGATTGCGCCTCCTGCCACGTCGCAACCGGAGACGGCAAAACCGACGTAGCCAAAGATCTGAAAGTCCCCGACCTCACCGATTCGACCGTCCGTTCTCAAAGACCAGACCGACGGCGAAATCTTCTACATCCTGAAAAACGGCCACGGCAACATGCCGCAAGACGGAGATCAAGCGAAGCCCGAACAACTCTGGGATCTGGTCAACTAGGTCCGGTCCCTAGCAAAGAAGTCGGCTCCCGCCGAAGCGAAGCCACCCAGTTAGATCGGCGCGCATGACGTTGATTTGTCGGAAGCCCCGCAGTCTGCCTGCGCGCCTAGTTAGTGAAAGCGATTTACCGTCAAGTGTGCACGCCAAGCAAGGTATCAATCTGCGTGAGATTGCCGCTCACGATTTCCATGTGCTCTGGAATCCTCAGCCGTGCTGCCTCCTGTCCGGAGATGGTGCGGAGAGGTACCAGTGGGTCGCCGTGGTTCCTCGCATATCCAGCAACGATTTTTCCCTTTTCGTCTGCAATGTCCACCATCGAGAAATCGGAAGTGGGGAATCCTCGGACACGCTGACAGAATCGAACGCTCACGAACACAATGTGATCGTCATCGAACTGAAACCCATACCATCCTTTCTTACGATCCTGCCTGTTCTCGCATTGAATGACCATGCTCGAAATGATGCGGATTTCACATGCCGCGTTCTGCCGCAATGCGCTTCGTAATTTTTCTTGCAGGACGTGAGCGTGTGGTTTCACATCACGATATGCCCACACGGTAATAGCAGTACCAACGACGAGCCAGAACACCGCGAATACGCGCCAGGACGGCCCGCTCTTATCTGCCCTTGTTGCCAATACCGAGAGACCCCAAAGACCGCCGAAACACACAATTCCGAGTAGCAACATCAGGTAAGGGCCCGCGCGTGATAGGAACCGCTCCCGCCGCGCGGCGACGAACCTCAACCATCTTCGTTCCGTCGCAGTTAGAGGACGAGTGACGATTTCGGATTTCGTCATGGGAACAAAATTTAGCCTTCAATGTAACATTTTCCGGGCGGCTCACCACCAACTGCTAAAATCAGCGATTACACGAACCCCACTGAAAGCCCTTCAACTTTCAAAGAACTCCCGAATCCCATTCCAATACTTCCGTACAATCAAATCCGTGCTCAAGTGCCCACCGCGTTTGAACAGTTTCAACCGCACGCCCGTCTTCCGAGCAAATTTCACGACCGACCGATACGGCACATAAGGATCATCCTCCGCATGAAACATGATCACCTTCGACGGATCGATCTCCGCCGCCCGATATATCGGACTAAAGAATTTCCCATCACTCAGTTTCTTCCAATTCTTATCCGACAGCCGGTATCCCTCGCCAAACGCCTCCCGAATATAAGCCGCGTAGCTCGGATTCGAAGTCTCCTTCTTCTGCTCCCCCGCCAGAATTCCCCAATCCACCACCGGACAATTCGCGACCACTCTCTTCACCCGCGAATCGAGCGACGAAAGCAGAGCCGCCGCCCCGCCAAAGCTCCCGCCGATCACAAACACTTCATCCGCACGCACCCGAAATCGCCGCCCAAATGCCAACTCGCGAAACTCCCGCGACAGCCCGGCTACCACATCCAAAATATCCAGTTCCGGAGACCGCTCCAGAAACCTCCCGCCACTCTCCCACGACCCGCGATACCGCGGATAAAACACCCAATATCCGCTCGCCGTCAGGAATTCCGCCAGCCCCTGCTTGCGAGGCATCGAGGGCATCCCATCGCACAGCACAATCACCCGCTGCACCTTTCGCGCGCGAACCGGCGGCAGAAACTCCGTAACTACATCCCGCGCAAATCGCGTCCTATACATGTGCATTTTCTGGCCTCCAACCTCAATACACCCCCAAATCCTTAGCCGATACCCACGTTCCCGAATACTCCTTCCCGATCTGCTCCACCAAATCCGCCTCCGGCAACCTCTCCAGCGACTGGTGATACACCACCAGCAGCTTCGGATGCGCCCGCCGCGCAATCTCCCCCAACTCCGCCGGAGAAGTATGAAACGTCGCGAAATATTCCTTCCAATGCGCGTCCTTCAACTCTTCTCCATGCGGATTGAAAACTTCATGCAGCAACACATCGCACCCATCGCAAGCCTTCACCACTTCGTCCGTCGGAGCCGTATCTCCCGAAAGCACAATCTTCCGGTCCCGTGTCTGGAAAATATATCCATACGCCTCTTTCCAAATTCCATGCTTCACCGGAAACGCCGTTACCGTCACATTCTCGTCGCGATACACCACTCCCGGCCGCATCTCATGCACATTCACTTTGTATCCCGTCGCGTTCGCCTGCTCCAGCCCATTCCGCCGCACGCGCACATCTTCCACCCATGCCTTCTCAATATGATTCGTCATGCTCTTCAGCCCATGCGGACCGTAAGCCTCCAGCGCATCTTTTCGCCCCAGTACCCACGGTGAAAAAATCAGGTCGGGATACCCCAGCGTGTGATCGGAATGCAAATGCGTGAAGAAAACGATCTTCAATTCCTTCGCCTTCAGCGCCGCGATCCCGTTCTTCTCCGCCGCCGCCGCCCGCCGCACCACGCCCGGGCCGCTGTCCACCAGATACGCGCGATCATTCACCACGATCGCGACCGCCGGCCCCCACCGTTCCGGATCCGCGCTCGGATTCCCCGTTCCCAGCACCACCACCCGAGTCGTCGAACCGTCCGCCGCCGGTAAACCAGTCTCCGCCGCAAATCCGCGGTCATACAACCCGCATTCTGCGATCAACGCCGCGATCAAAATAACGAACGTTTTCTTCAAACGAGCCCTCCAGCTCCGCCCAGGGAATCCTTCGTGAATCTTCGCGCCCTTCGTGGTAAAAATTTCGGCGGCGGCCTATCCTTGACACCTTCCCCTAACTGACCTAAACTCCTCTCCCATCGCGGCTTTTCGTTGTAGAAGATCACCCTCTACCCCGCAAATTTTTGCACTTCCTCCAGGAGGACCCCCAGTGACCAATTCCCAGCCCACGAAGTTTGCATTCACGATTTTTTCGCTGCTGATTTTGCTCTCAGCCGTCGCCGCTGCTCAACTGAAGATTGGATCCGGCAATACCGCCACCGCCGATCCGCCCGTTCCTCACCCGGCGACCACGCCTTGCACCGTCGTCCTCTTTAAGGGATTCATCTTTAATAATTTCAACGCCCAGAGTTTCCCCTACACGCCGCCCACAGCTTGTCCCGGCCCTTGGGGAGCCGTCGTTCTCACCGCCGACTTCTCGATCAGCGCCGGTATCCAGTATGACCGCACTGCCAACATCTGGCTCGGCCCCACCAACATCTATTTCGGAACCACCGCCGAAGATCAGCCCAACGAAGGCCGCAACTGGCATATCGAACGCGACCTCACCGACTACAGCGCCATCCTTACCGCCGCGCAACAGGGCACCGTCGATCTCGGCAATCTCGTCAACCAGACCTACACCGGAGTGATCCACGGCTCCGCCAGCCTTCAGTTCTATCCGCCCGCGCCCAAGCAAACCGCTCCCCGCGTGCCCGACCAGGTCATTGGTTTCTCCGCAGGCTCAACCGGCGGCACCGTCGGACTCGGCAGCACCTCCAGCCTGCTCGAACAGACCCTGACCTTGCCCACCAACATCACTTCGCTTTTCTTCGACGTTTTCGCGCAAAGCCAATCGGGCGACGAGTTCTGGTACACCTGCGTTCCCAACGACGTTGCTGCCGAACTCGAAAGCTGCAGCGGCACCGCCTTCCGCGAATCTGAAGTCACAATCGATGGTAATCCCGCCGGAGTCGCTCCCGTCTATCCCTGGATCTACACCGGAGGCATCGATCCCTTCCTCTGGATCCCGATTCCCGGCGTCCAGACCTTGAACTTCAAACCCTATCGCGTCAACCTCACGCCCTTCGCCAGCGTTCTCGATGACGGCCAGCCTCACACCATCGCTTTGAGCGTCTACAACGCCGACAATTATTTCTCCGCTACCGCCTCGCTGCTCCTCTATCTCGATCACGGTGCCACCCAGGTTACCGGAGCCCTCACCGAGAATACCCTCGACACACCCGCGCCGGTTTACGCCGAAAATATTCACGTCGGGCCCACCGGAAATATCAGCGGCTCGGTCAGCGCGAAGTCCTCTCACAACTTCCAGATCTCGGGATACGTCAATACTTCCTACGGTCCGGTCACCACCACCGTCGCGCAGAACATCGCCTTCGCCAACGTCCAGACCTTCAACATCAAGTCCGCAACTTACGTTCAGGACATCAACCAGTCCACCAACGTTCATTCCGTAGTCACCACCAAGAATTCCAGCGGAACCCACGTCAACGCCGTCGATCGCGCCTGGCCCATGACGATGGATATCTCCTTGGTCTTCAATCCCGACGGCTCTTTCAGCCAAACTACCGACGTCAACCAGTACTTCCAAACCAGTCAACAAGCCAAACTCAACGGGCAGCCGAGCACCTCATCCCTGTTGCAAGACCGCGTCATCAGCGCCGACACGCTGCTCATCAATTCCGCTGGGCAGCTTGCGGGCAACGAGAATCAGGCGAGTTCCCAAACCTATTTTGGCTCGACCTCCGCAGGATATTGCTACAGCGAGGCCATCACCGGCGCTGCCAATGTCCTTACCTCCGTCAGCACCGGTACCGGTTGTAACTAGCAGCGTGTAACTGGCATCGTTGTAACTAACATCAACGACAGCGGGCGCCTTTTCATCGCGAAAGGGCGCCCGTTGCCCACTCAGCGGGCGCGCCTTACGCTGGCCCGCTTAACTTTCAATCTTAACTTTCAATCCCAACTAAAGGAGGAACTATGTTCAAGCCGTTTTCGACCGGGTCTCTTGCTCTGGGTATCGCTCTTCTGGCGTTCGCCATCCCGCAAATCGCCAACGCCTCCACGCCTCCGATCACGGGAATCTATTCCGTCTCCAGTTACGTCGTCTCGGCCGTCGCCACCAACGGTGGAACCTGCGGAGCTCCAGCCGGCGCCTACCTTTCCAGCTACTTCTACTATCCCGGACCGTCAAAAACGGGAGCAGTCGAGCGCCACTCCATTAACGGATCGCAGGGAAACTTCATTCAAGAGCTGGATTTTCCCGAAACCCCCGCGACGAAAATCGATACCTGGTCCGGCGACTACACGGCAACTCGTCTCCCCGGCGGCTCGGGCGAGAACGCAACCTTTTCCACGACCTTCACTTTCGTCGATGGAAATTCGTTTCTCGCGACCACAACCTACAACTATTCAGTTGGCCAGGACAGCGTCTGCACCACCGTTTTTCAAAACACCTACATTCGAACCGGGAAGTAGGTAGGGAAAACGCGCGATATGAAAGTTGTCATCCGAGCCAAGCGAAGGACCTCACGCAGCCCGCATTTGCCGCCACAAAATCTTTCGCTTCGCTCCAACCTCCATAAAAGACCCCTTCTGGAAACGGACATTTGTTCCAATCCTGTGCATCCTCTGTGCAAATAGCGTCCTTTGACCAGCCCTCCAACGATCCGCAATCGAAAAACGACTCGCGCATTCGCTGATCCAGCGTCGATTGCGCTCCATCCCCATCCCCAGGCCCTGTCATTTTCCCGTGTCCCGTACACGACCACGATTTCCTCGATTGCACAATTAATGTGTAATTGACCCGCTCATCCGTGGCGCGTACAGTCACTGCACTCGCAACCTGCAATTGGCCAGAGCGGCCACCGTGCTCGGCCCAATTCAAGAAACTGAAACGGAAACTGCAACTCAAAAGTCGTGCCCTCCCGCAGGACGAAAAAATGCGGGACGAAAGATAATTCATGAATCTCGAAACGCAATGGACCGTCTACCGCACCCGCTTTCTTGTGCGCGCTCGTCAACTCACCGAACCTCTCGTCTTCACTGACATTCTCGGCCGCGAACAATCCGGCCTCCCCGGCGACTACCTCGTCGAGACCTCCGAAGGCGTAAAGCGCATCACTAGCCGGGCTCTTTTCGAGGACATCTACGTTGCTCTAACGCAGCCAGAGAATGGAGCAACCGACGTCATCGTCCGGCCTGCTTCCCAAAAGCAAGAAGAATCGCAGGCCCGAGCCGCAGCCTGATTTTTTGGCGCTGTTCAACAGGCTTGCGCGGTGTCCGCCGGAACACAATCCGCAAGTAGCAATTGAGGCAATTTGCCAATTGAATACCCTTACCACTTTCGAGCCACCAGATGTTGTGTTTATCTCTTGACAGGCACCATATACGGGAGTACGTTAAGCATCCCAGAACACTTTTTTCAGACCTCCACTAAAGGAGGCCACGACCATAAAACACCGGGGCGAGACTCAAGGTTGAGGTGACTTCGCGTCCTCCCCTTCACGGAAACCATCCCTCCTAAGAGGATGGAAACAGATCCGTTAGCGGTGACTCCTCCGGTCTGGTTCCCCAGTCGGACCCATCGGGGATTCTCCGATCGACTTGAACTTTAGCGTCCGAAGCTGCTCCCCGAGTCGGCCCAGCTTCCCTCGCAATTACTTTGAGGAGCCCCGATGGAAGAATTGATCGAACTAGTAGCCGCCTCCTTAGCCCGCCACGGCGTTGAATGCCCCGCCGAAGATTCAAGTTCCCTCTGGCGCGGGACCACCTCGTCCGCCAGCCCTGACCCCAGTCGAAGGGCTCAATCCGAGCCCACCGCACTCCCCGAACACAATTTCCGGAAGAACCTGCAGGGCGACCCCGCCCCGTAGCCTTTGCGGACAGTTACCCGTCGTTTGACTTCGTAGCACGGCGTCGCTTTGAGCGATGCCAAAGCTCTTCGAAAATTGAATCGCCCTTTGGGCCGCCCGCCCGGTCGAACCATCCGCCGGGAAAGGCCAGCTATTCGCATTGATATTGATAGAGATAGAGATACAAGTCAGGACTCGATACACCCGAACCACCGCAATCGCAACACCGACCGCCATCATCTAATAGGAGAAGGAAATGGAAGTGCGAGACCAGATCAAAACTCAATCCGCTACCAGCAACCCCGTAGTCAATACGGCCAAGAAGTCGAAGGCCCAGGGCCTCACCTTCCGCCGCCTCTTCACCAAGGCCGGCGTCTCCCCCTACAACGAGGTTGAGTGGGAGCTTCGCAATGCTCAGATCACCGACTCCCAGGGTGGCATGATCTTCGAGCAGAAGGACGTCGAAGTCCCAAAAGACTGGTCCATGACCGCGACCAACATCGTCGCCTCCAAATATCTTCACGGCCAGATCGGCACCCCCGAGCGCGAGACCGGAGTGCGCCAGCTCATCGCCCGCGTCGCCGAGACGATCCGCGACTGGGGCATGAAAGACGGATACTTCCGCACCAGCGAAGACGCCGCCACCTTCCATGACGAGCTCGTCCATCTCCTCGTCCGCCAGCATGTGGCCTTCAACTCGCCCGTCTGGTTCAACGTAGGCTGCGAACGCGTCGAGCCGAAGTCCGACGGCACCAACTGGCACTGGAACTACACCACCAATCAGGTCGAGTTCGGCGTCACCGGATACACCCGTCCCCAGTGCTCCGCTTGCTTCATCAATTCGGTCAAAGATTCGCTCGACTCCATCCTCACCCTCGCTAAAACCGAAGGCATGCTCTTCAAGTGGGGATCCGGTACCGGAACCAATCTCTCGCCCCTGCGCTCTTCCACCGAAGTGCTCAGCGGCGGAGGCACAGCCAGCGGCCCTCTCAGCTTCATGAAAGGCTTCGACGCCTTCGCCGGCGTCATCAAGTCCGGAGGCAAGACTCGCCGCGCCGCCAAGATGGTCATCCTCAACATCGACCATCCCGATATCCTCGACTTCATTGATTGCAAGAGTAAAGAAGAAGCCAAGGCTCACGCCCTCGTCGCCCAGGGATACGACGGTTCGCATCCCGACTCCGATGCCTACAGCTCCATCTTCTTTCAGAACGCCAACAACTCCGTCCGCGTCACCGACGACTTCATGGTCGCCGTGATGCGCGACACCGATTTCTCCACCAAAGCCATCGTCGACGGCCGCGTCGTCAACACCTACAAAGCCAAAGACCTGATGACCAAGATCTCCGAAGCCACCTGGCATTGCGGAGACCCCGGCATGCAGTACGACTCGACCGTCAACCGCTGGCACACCAGCAAGAACACGGCCCGCATCAACGCTTCGAATCCTTGCAGCGAGTATATGTTCCTCGATGACTCTGCCTGCAACCTGGCCAGCCTGAACCTGCTCAAGTTCGCGCCCAACGGAACCTTCGACGTCGAAGCCTACCGTCACGCCGTTGACGTCACCATTACCGCGCAAGAAATTCTGGTCGACAACGCCGGATATCCCACCGAGATCATCGGCAAGAATTCGCACGACTATCGTCCGCTCGGCCTCGGCTACGCCAACCTCGGCGCGCTCCTGATGTCCGCCGGCTTGCCCTACGACTCCGATGCCGGACGTGACTACGCTGCCTGCGTCACCGCCATCATGTGCGGCGAAGCCTATCTCCAGTCCTCGAAGATCGCCGAGCTCTGCGAGCCGCTTTGCCCGATCACCGACACCGTCCAGAATCGCCTCGGAATCACCACCGCCGACGCCATGCCCGGAGCCGCCTGCCCCGGCTGGTACATCAACCGCGAGCCGTTCCTCGACGTCATCCGCATGCACCGCGCCAGCGTCAACAACATCGGCTCGAGTCTTCGTGTCGCCGCCGGCGATCCTGCCCGTTCCGCAGAACGCAGCTCCGCCGCCGCTCAACTTCCCGACCTGATCGACGCTTCCAAGCAGTGCTGGGACGAAGCTCTCTCTCACGGCGAGAAGCACGGCTACCGCAACTCGCAAGTTACCGTGTTAGCTCCCACCGGAACCATCGGCTTCATGATGGATTGCGACACCACCGGCATCGAGCCCGACTTAGCTTTGATTAAGTACAAGAAGTTAGTCGGCGGAGGCATGATCAAAATCGTCAATAACACGGTCCCCGCCGCTCTCTTCAAACTGGGATACACCCACGAGCAAGCCGACGCCATCGTCAGTTACATCGATGCCACCGGAACCATCGAAGGCGCTCCCAACGTAAAAGAAGAGCACTTAGCCGTCTTCGATTGCTCCTTCAAGCCCAGCAAAGGCACTCGTTCCATCCATTACATGGGCCACTTAAAGATGATGGCCGCCGCTCAGCCCTTCATCTCAGGAGCGATTTCCAAGACCGTCAACCTGCCCAACAACGCAAGCGTCGACGATATCTCCGAGACCTACATCCAAGCCTGGAAGCTCGGCCTCAAAGCCGTAGCTGTCTATCGCGATGGATGCAAACAAGCCCAGCCTCTCTCCGCCGCCGGCAGTAAGACCGCCCTAAGCAACGGTGTGGAGCGGGCGCCCTCGCCCGCTGCTCTTGAACTTGAAGACAACCTGGACGCGCCGCCCCGCGCCGTCCGCCACAAGTTAAAAGACGAGCGCGTCTCCGTCACCCACAAATTCAACATCGGAGGCCACGAAGGCTATCTCATCGTCGGTCTCTATCCCGACGGACAACCCGGCGAGATCTTCATCAAGATGGCGAAAGAAGGTTCGACTGTCTCCGGCCTCATGGACAGCTTCGCGCTCGCCGTCTCCATCGCTCTGCAACACGGCGTGCCGCTCAAGATGTTCTGCGAGAAGTTCGCCCACACCCGCTTCGAGCCCAGCGGCTGGTCGCAGAATCCCGACATCGGATTCGCCAAGTCGATCATGGATTACATCTTCCGCTGGCTCCAACTCCGCTTCATGACCGGACAGCAACAGTTCCTCTTCGAGAACCTCAGGCCCAAGTCCGAAGCCGGACGCGCGTCCTCGCCCGCCGGAGACTCCATCGGCGATCTCAACGCATCCGCTTCCATGTCACCAGAGAATCGCGACCTGAGAACCGGCTCCGTCCACGCCGCCGACGCGCTCTCCAGCCTGATCGACATGGGAGACGCCCCCAGTTGCCACGTCTGCGGATCCATCATGGTTAGAAACGGCAGTTGCTACAAATGCATGAGCTGCGGCAGCACCAGCGGCTGCAGCTAATCCGCTAACGTAGGGGCGGACGCATTCGTCCGCCCGCCCCACCCCCACGTAGCGACAGCCGCCCTCGGCCCCAGTTCGCGTGGTGACGGGCGTCTCGCCCGTCCACTCCCATCCTCGTGTGGCGCGGGCATTCTTGCCCGCGTCTTTTGACTTAGATCTTGTTTGTTCAGCCGCGCCCCCGCCATAACCCACCCCCGCCGAACCCACCCCCGCCAACGCACCACCGTCGTAAGACATCACCGTGGAAGAGCGGCCCTTCAGGGCCGCGTCCGATCGCCTACAGAGCGGGCCTTTAGGCCCCGTGGCCCCATTCCAGCGGATCGAAACAGTTTGCGAAGAGAATCCCCTTAGAGACGGGGCTTTGCCCCCGTTGCGGCCCACACACAAACCATGTTCGAAGACGAAAGGGAAGGACGCGGCTTCAGCCGCGCCGCAACCAAGAGAACTTAGATCGGCTTTAGCCCAGTGTCGCGGACTTTCTTGCCCGCGGTTTACGACCTTAGTGCTTCATAAACTGCGAGATGACACTGAACACCTTCAACACCACGAGAAAGATAACGCACGCGTATACCCAAACGGCCCGCTTGGTCTGTCTCGAGACGTTGGGGCTTCGCCGCACGACGATCATCCGCCAAATGAGAACCCCCCCAAGGGCGGCGGCCAACGGAAACACGATGCGCGGCGAGGTAGACCAGAGCATACCAAGAAAACCCACTCCAAATGCGGCTGTGATCAAATTCCTAAGGAGGTATTGATCACTGGCGTGCTCCGTGACTGGCGCCAGCTGTCCTATCGTCTGCCACACCTCGTCGAATCGTTCAATACCGTGCGGAATGCCAATGATCTGCATTCGCTTCGTACCGATCACGCGCACGTATTCGTCGGGACGGCGCTCAATGCGTTTGATTTCAGAGAACGCCAATCGTAGGTCGGGCGTGTCCGCCTGCTGACGCAGTAGATAGTCAGGGCCGATCTCAAGCGCGTAGCTGCTCCAACAACGGGATAGAACTCGCCGGGTTCGGCGCGGAACGATGAAGAAAATATAAGTCAGAAATAGCCCGGTGATAATGGCCGACACAAACACATTGTTACCTCCACGAAATCCCAAAAAGGTGGAGATCAAAATGAGAGCCGCGACGATCACCAGATAAGGAACTAACTGTCGGTTCCGAACCATTTGTTCCGCCGCAGGCAGACTCTCCGGAGTAAGTCGATAGCGGCGCACGGCTACCGGCGCAAGTGTTTCCATGGGGGAAGATTGTACAGCCATGGGGGCCGTCCAAGGACTCTCCGAAAGAGAGATTTACGGCCCGATCCGTTGGCTGGAGCCCCTTCCGGTCGATGGATCCGGGTGCTGCAACGCTCAACCAAAATCTCAACCCCAGGGAACAATCCCCCCTCCCCTCACGTACCACTCTCATCACAGAGACATCTCCATGCTCAAGCTCTTGGCAGTTTTCCTGTTGTTGGCCGTTACGGTTGCCCTCGCCGAGGAACCCGCTGTCCTCGTCGAAAAGGGAAAAGACCATTTCGAGACCGAGTTTGTTCCGGGCGGTCGCCTGCAGCTGGAAGTCCGGTCCGGCGCCGTGCGCATCTCCGGGAGCGATCGCAATCTCATCTCGATTCACTATGAAGGCCGGAACGAGGACGACATTTCCGACGTGAAGGTGCAGTGCCGGAAGTCCGGGAACAACGCCCGCCTCGAAATCTCCGGCGGTCCGCGCAACGACTTTCAGATCTGGATCGAGATCCCCCGCGAAACCGAACTGAAAGTCCGCATGCCCTTTGGAGACCTCAACATTGATCAGGTACGCGGTGGCAAAGACGTCGAACTGCACGCCGGCCAGCTCTCCATCGGAGTGGGCGATCCCAAAGACTTTTCCCAGATCGAAGCTTCGGTCTACACCGGAGAGCTGAATCTGAGCGCCCTCGGAGTCGACAAAGGCGGCCTGTTCCGCTCCTATAAGAAAGACGGCCCAGGAAAATACCGCCTCTACGCCCACGTGGGCAGCGGAGAGCTCGACCTCCGCTGATCGTCTCGCTAGTCGTCCCGCGCCAAATCGCGCGCCTCAAAGAACATCACAAGTTGGTTGACTTAAGAACCGATCGGCAGGACCATTGTTGTAGGTGTGTCCCCCGCTGAGCCGGGTCAGTCAAGAGTTCTTTGAAAATCAGGGTCGGCGGTGAGTGAGCCCCGCCGCCAGTTAGGAAATTTGAGATGATTTCTCTTCCCAGCAGAGAGACACTAAATCCAATGTTCTCAAGATTTTGCCTCTAAGCCATTTAAACTCAAAGATCTAGCGGGAAGCCGGAGCGTAACTCTCTGATTCCACAAGATCGGGGGGGGAGGGGGGTGGGGGGGGGTACCAGACAGGGTGATAATTTACTTGACTCATCCACGCCCAAGTGCTACATTCTAAGGCATGGAGAACAAGGCCATGCCGGAAATGATGCCCGAACCAAAAAGCCTGCAAGAGGCTATTGTCTACTTTGCAAACCCCGATAACTGTATTGATTACTTGGCGATACGGCGATGGCCCGATGGCCGCGTGCTCTGCCCCTCTTGCGGGTCGGACAAGGTCAAATTCAATGCCGACCGTCGCATCTGGCAGTGTAGTTCCCACCACTCCAAGCGCCAGTTCTCGATCAAGGTTGGAACTGTGATGGAAGACTCGGCAATTCCGTTGGACAAGTGGCTTACTGCGGCATGGCTGATTACTAACTGCAAAAACGGAATCAGCTCTTACGAGATCGCCCGCGACATCAAGGTTACTCAGAAGTCCGCATGGTTCATGCTCCACCGCATCCGTCTGGCGATGCAGGATGAAACTCTCGGCTCGAAATTCTCTGGCGAAGTCGAAGCGGATGAAACTTTCATCGGTGGCAAAGCGCGAAACATGCACAAGGATGTTAAGGCGCGTCGCATTAGCGGAATGGGTCGCAACACCGAAGACAAGATCATGGTCATGGGAATCTTGGAGCGCGGCGGGAAGGTTCGCACCAAGATCATTGCAGATCGCAAACAGAAAACCCTGCACGGCGAAGTGCGGAAGAATGTCGAAGCTGGAGCCGAATTGTTTACCGATGAGTTCGGCGCGTACAAGGGATTGCAGGGCGAGTACGAACACCAGATCGTTGACCACGCGGTTCGATACGTAGATGGACGCATCCACACCAACGGCCTTGAGAACTTCTGGTCGCTGTTGAAGCGCGGTATCGGTGGAACCTACGTTGCTGTGGAACCGTTTCATTTGTTTCGTTACCTTGACGAACAATCGTTTCGGTACAACAATCGCGCAACTAAAACCAAACCTATATCCGATGCCGACCGCTTCGACATGGCCATCTCCAACATCATCGGCAAGCGCCTTACCTTCGCTCAACTCACTGGCAAGGTGGGAGAAACGATTAACTAAGCCTTGGAGTCAGAAGCGCGGAAAGCGGGCGAAGTCTTAGCCCGCTTTTTCTGCGCCCGTTTCTTTCTCCACTCTTGGTCTCGCTTCTGTATCTCCTCATGTGACACAGAGACCAATCGTCTCACCACTACATCGAACTTTTCTGCATCATTTGCCATGCGTAACCCCTGTTCGCGGATCAATGCCTTTCATGTGACATACGTCTATAAGAGTTTTAGTGGTCGCTTGAATATGCAGTTTTGGAATGCCACCCACGAGGGCGTTGAATAGCATTCTAGGTTTGGCCCGTTCGTCTTTTTCGTATTTCACAAACACGGCCCGTTCCCATGCATAATGATCTGCGGCTTGAAGCCCCACAAATTCAATTTTCTTCTTGTAGATTGGTACTGGCATTCCTTCGTCGATCATCAATTTCGTAAATTTTCCTTGCTCAAAGTCGCCCTCTTCGAAAATGCATTCGACTCGCTCGGATACACCGAAAGTATGCTCCCACTGGCGAACTAGATCGATGCACATACGAGCGGCGAGGGCGTAAGGAGGCACTACCTCACGGAGTTCCAAAAGGGAGCTAACACCCTTGTAGATACCCATGGGAACTATGGCGGTAATGGCGCAATTGACCATCGTCAATTCTAATGCCGAAAGATCGACCACGAAATCCTCTGCATCGCGCCGATTTTCGGCTAGATGAACATAATCCTGGCGAGCATTCGTTTGGTTTTTGTAATTTGGATTGCTGATCGCAGCCATTAAATCAGCAGCATGAAATGGCAATTCCACGCCGCGAGCCTTGTGATAGTTTCTCCATGCTCCATCTATCAGCTTCCATTGCAGATAACTGGCAATGTATCCGGAAACCACAACATGCGGCTGATCTACCCCATTACCTGAAGCGTCGAAATACGCTGTGAACATCGCCATTAGTCGCCCCCTCGGATTATCCGAAGAAACGTACAATGCCGACGCCAGCCGATCAAGTGGTTGTTGGTCATCTGTAGGAAAATGCTTGGCCCATTCAATTACGTCCTCCAAGGGTAACTTCTGGGAAAACAATCATTTCACTTTCCCGGAACAATTGATTCCATGCTCCCCACCCTACTTCCCTACAGTGGATGAGTCAAGTCAATTATTACCCCAGACAGTAAACAAGTTACCCGGGGCGCTCCAAAAGAAGCTACGACCCCGCGTGAGTCATCGGAGTCGCATCCGTCGCGATGCAAATCCACGATCCGTTCTTGTAAATCCAGGTGTCGATAAAGCGCTCGCGATGCGTCACCGTTTTTCCACCCTTCGCTTCCTTCACCGCAAGCACTCCAATCGAGATCGCAGTCGTGCCGAACACGCGAACGGTCAGCGATTCCGGAGCGACTTGCTCATCGTTTCCCGTGGAAGCCTTCACCGTTGCGAGGAACTCGGATTTCGTCTTCAGCGATCCATCATCTTCCACCAGTACCAGCGAGTTATCGAGGATCGCCGACAGGGCCTTGATGTCTCCCGCTTTGTAGGCCTGATTCCAAGCCTTCTCCAGCGCAAGAATCTGCGCTCGCACAGAGGCTTCGTCATCGTCTGCTGCGGCCCGCGAGAAAGGCATCGAAGTTACAACCGCAACCGCAATAACAATGATGATGAACAAACTAGCATTGCAGCGGCCCATTGAGCGCATTCGGCAAGCCTCCAGACATGACGTTGTCGTTCCACGCAACATAGCAGAAAACAGCGCACTCGCTCAGTCCCACAGTTGGTACCGAACGCCAACTGTTGCTAAGCTGGTTGCGCATGAGATCTGGAATGGATCGTTTGCTTCGAAGACTCTCTTCGCCTTTGCGGGCAATGTACTTGGCGCTCTGCATGGCATCGTTCCTCGCCTTCGCCCTCAGCACTTCGCCAGCCGCGTATTCACAAGCGAAGCAAGAGATTGTCTGGAGCGCCGAAGAAAAGCCCATCGCCGAGCAGATTCACGGCCTTCGTGCCTTGCCCGATGACGTCCGCGCAACCACCACGAAAGACTTGGCGCTGAAGATCCGCACTCTTCCTGCGACCGGGAACAAGTTGCGTTTAGCCGTTGGCTTGGCAAACCTCTCCACCGAAGGCGATTTCGGACACGCCGCTCTTCAGGAAGTTGCCACAACCCTGGCCGAGACCCTCCGCGAACATCCGCTTCCCTGGACTGAAACAACGCCCGAACCCATCAACCAGGCGAAAGCAGGAGCTAGCAGCAAGTCGGCGCTCGCCAAGCGCGAACCCGCAGATCCTTATGTCGAGCTCGCGACGCTCGTCCGCTACGAGCACGTCGAGTTGTTGACCGACTTCACGAACGACGAAGGACAATTTCACGCGGCAATGGCGCAACTCGAAAACGACGATCGCCAGCGCGAGCATCCTGAGTTCAGCCTGAAGGATCTCTCCGGAAAGAAATGGACATTCTCCGACCTCCGCGGCAAAGTCGTTCTGGTAAACTTCTGGGCGACTTGGTGTCCCCCTTGCCGCAAAGAGATGCCCGATCTCGAAACGCTTTACCAGCGCTTCGAAGCGAAAGGATTCGTGGTACTTGGCATCTCGGACGAAGAGGCCGCAAAAGTCGAGCCGTTTATCAGCGAGCGCAAAGTGACCTTTCCTGTGTTGCTCGATCCCGGACGCAAGGTGAACGACCAGTTCATGGTCGAAGGCATACCCAGAAGCTTTGTTTACGGCCGTGACGGAAAGCTGGTAACGCAGTCGATCGATATGCGAACTCAGAAACAGTTTTTGGAAATGCTGTCGAAAGCGGGCCTGCAATAGTGAAGTTGAAATCGAACTTTCAGAAGTGGACTCTTTGAGGGAACGAGAGGAATTGACCCCATGACCAAGCGCATACTCGCGGTAGTTCTAGCTATGTTTGTTGTGGTTGCCGCGGCGTCCGCGCAAGACGCGATGAAGAAAAAGGCCGAACCTAAGCCCGCCGTGAGCCCGTCGCGGGCGTTGCTCGATAACTGGAACGACGTCGGCAGGAAGTTAATCGCCATGGCGGAAGACTTCCCAGAAGACAAATACGACTTCAAGCCCGTTCCCGCGGAACGCAGCTTCGCCGAGCAACTGCTGCACGCTGCGAACGCCAACTACTTTTTCATCAATCCGGCGATGGGAATGAAGCCTCCCGCCGAAGAAGATCCCAAACGCTCCAGCTACAGCACGAAGGCCGCAGTGGTGGAATTCGTGAAGAAGTCATTCGCCGACGGAGCGGCCGCAATCCAGAAGAAAGGCGATAAGGGACTGAACGACCTGGTCGTCGATCCCTTCGCGAACCAGAAGACGCGGGTCTCTGACATGGCTTGGGGATTGCTCGAGCACTCTGGCGAACATTACGGCCAGTTGGTGGTCTATTACCGGGTCGCGGGATTAGTGCCTCCAGAGTCGCGCCCGAAGAAATAGTCGCATTTTTGCGAAGGTGCGAACGGACCGGCGAATCGGGCGTTCACGGCTGATACCATACTCTTCGTGCGCCCGTTGCTAGACGTCCGCGATCTTACCATTCAGTTCCCGCGATCGCGCGCCGGACGAGCACCTGGTTCTGAAAGTCAATCGCCGGTCGCTGCGCCCGTAGCTGCTGTGCGCTCTCTCTCGTTCTCCATCGCTCCCGGAGAAGTTCTGGGATTGGTCGGCGAATCCGGCTCCGGAAAGTCCATCACCTCGCTTGCCATCATGGGCCTGCTTCCGCCTGCAGCCATGATTCAAGGCGAGATCACCTTCCAGGATGGAGACGGTTCCGCGAGCTCGCTCACTCATCTTTCAAACGATCAGCTTCGCCAACTGCGCGGCTCGCGCGTGGCGATGATCTTTCAGGAACCGATGACCGCTCTGAATCCTGTCATGCGCGTGGGTGATCAGATCGCCGAAGCCGTTCTCGCGCATCATCGCGTCTCGAAAGCAGAGGCGATGCGCCGAGCCATTGAAGGCATGCGCGAAGTCGCCATCCCAGATCCTGAGCAGCGCGCCCGCAGTTATCCCCACCAGCTCTCTGGAGGCATGCGGCAGCGCGTCATGATCGCTATGGCCATCGTGAATCGCCCGCAGCTTCTGATCGCGGACGAGCCTACCACCGCGCTCGACGTCACCATTCAGCAGCAGATTCTCGACCTGCTCAACGAGCTTCGCCGCAAGTTCTCGCTCGCGATGCTCTTCATCTCGCACGATCTTGCCGTGGTTTCGCACGTCGCCGACCGCGTTGCGGTCATGTACGCCGGAAACCTGGTAGAACTTGGGGCCAAGTCCGATCTCTTTCGCGCGCCCGCGCATCCCTACACGCAAGGGCTGCTGCGCGCGATTCCGACCCTCGCGACCGACCGCTCGATTCCACTGGCTACGATCGAAGGTAGCGTCCCGAACCTCGTTCAGCTTCCTGTCGGATGTCCGTTTGAGCCGCGCTGCCCCGCAAGAATCGCGAGTTGCGCCGTGCAATTGCCGCCTCTGGTCGAAGTGAGCGCCGGACATTGGGCACGGTGTCCGGTTGTGAATGCGCCGCGCGGTTAGCTTTGTGGGAATAAAACGCCGGATTACGCTAGCCGCCGATGTGAACCATGGTCCGCGAGGCGGGCACAAATCCCGGCTCGCCGATGTGGTGGCGTTCTTCTTTTTTCTCGACGACCCGCAAAATGAACTCCGCCAGCTTCTCGTCGGTCGCGCCGCGCCGCATCAACTCATGCAGATCGTGATCCCAGCAGGAGAATAAACAAGTCCGCAGTTTGCCGTCGGAGGTGATGCGGATGCGGCTGCAGTGTCCGCAGAAAGGACGCGATACGGGAGCGATGATCCCAATCTCCCCAATGCCATCGGCAAAGTGGTAGCGCCGCGCCGTCTCACTGCGCTCGTGCTCGATTTGATACAACGGCAGATATTCCGACATCCGCGCAACGACCTCATCCAGCGTCACGACAATCTCCGGGGTCCAAACACGATCTTCTTCCAGAGGCATGAATTCGATGAAGCGCACGACCACGCCCTCTTCGCGCGAAAACATGCCAAAGGGGATGATCTGATCTTCGTTGAAGCCACGCAGCAGCACGCAGTTGATCTTCACCGGATCGAGGCCGGCTCGCCGGGATGCTCGCACGCCCGCGAGCACACTCTCATATCCGTTGGGTACGCGCGTGATGCGGGCAAAACGTTCGGGATCGACCGCGTCCATGCTGATGGTGACGCGATCGAGGCCTGCATCTTTGAGCGGCTGCGCAATCTCCGCGAGCAGGTGGCCATTCGTGGTCAGCGCGATTTGCGGTTTCTGCCCTTCGACTGTCCGAAGCTTCGCCAGATCGCGTACAAACTCGACGATCCCACGGCGCAGCAACGGCTCGCCGCCAGTCAAGCGAATCTTCGTGATGCCAAGGCCGACCAGGATTCGCGCCATCCGCAGATAGTCATCAAACGGAAGCTCGGCGAAGGCCGCTCCGCTGGTTCCCGTCCGGCAATAAACGCAGCGGTAGTTACAGCGGTCGGTAATCGAGATCCGCAGGTCGTGGATGGAGCGGCCGAAATTGTCGATGAGTGGCATTGGTGAGGCGCTGTTGGCTCTTAGCCTTTCGCTCTTAGCTCTTATGCACTGAGCTCTTCGCTTTTACCTTCCGTATGCGGGCGATACGCTTCATGCTTACCGGCGATCGACCGACGACGAACTGCAAGGTGAGACCCGCTTCTGACAAGCGCTTCGCTAGACTTGAGCTCCATTATAGATGCTGGGAGCGGGCTCAGCGAACCTCACGTTACTACGTCACGTCACAGCGCTGTCGCTCCGACGCTGCTAAACTTTTCGCATGAAGGCTCTGGTCATTACACGCTACGGCGGTCCTGAAGTTCTCGAAGTGCAGCAAGTCTCTGAGCCGCAGCCCACGCCTGAACAGGTCCTAGTCAAGGTCGAAGCGGGTGGGCTCAACTTTGCCGATCTCATGACCACGCAGGGCGGATACGCGGGCACGCCTAAACCTCCGCTGACGGCGGGCCGTGAATTTGCGGGTGTGCAACTCTCCGGCAACGGCGATGGCGCGGGGCGCCGCGTGATGGGTTACACACAGTGGGCGGCCTTCGCCGAAAAAACCGTGGCCCATCGCAACCTCGTCTGGCCGATTCCCGAAAGTTGGACAGCGGAACAAGGCGCCGCGTTCCCGGTCAACTTCTTCACCGCTTACTTCGCTTACTGGAAGGCGGGTCTGCTCGAACCAGCGCAAGCCAAGGCCGCGCCACGCGTCCTGATCCACGCCGTTGCGGGAGGCGTTGGGACGGCCGCGGTACAGATTGGCAAAATTCTCGGCGTCGAAATGTACGGAACATCGTCTTCTGAAGAAAAGCTGGCGCGGGTGCGCGAACTCGGGCTGCAACACGGCATCAACTACAAAGAGCGCGACTATCAGGAAGCCATCAAAGAGTTGACTCACGGCGAAGGCGTCGATGCCGTCTTCGAAATGTTGGGCGGCGAGCACGTCGCAAAAAGTGTCCGTTGCCTGCGCGATTTCGGACGCGTCATTGTTTACGGGGCTGCCACCGGTGAAACGCCGCAACTTGATACGCGCGTTCTCTACGCGAAAGGCGCCAGCGTGCATGGACTATGGCTTTCCTATATGAGCCTCAACCGGGCGCTGATGGAGATGGCGTGGAAGGAACTGTCCGGGTGGGTTGAGGCTGGCAGACTGCGCCCTGTGATCGGGGAGGTTTTTCTGCTCCAAGATGCGCGCTCGGCTTACACGCTCATCCAGGAAGGCAAGAATTTCGGCAAGATTGTGCTGAAGATTGCCTGATCGCTTTAACTGAATTCGTTAGCCCAACAAGACACTGAGTCCCTGTTACTCCTTCACGTTTCTACCGAGCTTGCTAACGCGCTGATCACCGGCCCGTCCAATGAGCATGCTGAAAAGAGTTAGGGTTCGCAAACAGAAAATAAACTGGGAACTTACTCGAATCGAGATTCGTATCCTGTAGCGAGCCAACGTGGGGTGGACGAAAAAACCTTTCGATCCACTAAGAAGGAATTTCGCAGCAAAAGAGAATTTGCAGGGTGACGGGACGTGCGCAATCATGGTTTGGCGGCCCTGGATGCGCCGGTCCCAGTAAAAAGAACGAGTTTGAGCCCGCGTCTTTTTGCGTCACCCTGACACGCGTATTGTAGGACTTCGCAACAAAAACGCAAGCCCTCAGTCAAAGCACACCAGCCGCCCCTGACATCCCGGTCACCCCGGGTAGAAAGCGAAGGAGCAAATGAAACTCACAAATTTGGCAAAGACAGTTGTGCTCGGTTTGGCGGTGTTGCTGGCATCGAGTGCGTTCGCAAGTAACCGGGGTTCGCTGCAGATCCGCGAGGCGTGCGAAGTTAACGGCCAGCAACTCGCTCCCGGAGACTATCAGGTGCGCTGGGAAGGCACGGGAGCGAACGTCGAAGTCAGCTTTATGAAGGGCAAGAAAGAAGTGGCAAAAACGACGGCGAAACTGGTGAATCTTGACCAGGCGTCGCAGTACGACTCGTCGGTCCTCGACCACGCGAGCGGCAAAACGACCGTGTCTGAGGTTCGCTTTGCTGGTAAGAAATACGCGCTAGCTATAAGCGGATCAGAGATGAGCGCGAATACGAGTAAGTAAGTGGGTTTAACAGTCGGAGAGAGGGACGCGGGGAGCGATGGATGCTCCCCGCTTTTCTTTGCTTTTACTGAGTTTGACCCGTGACCGCAGGACTGTCGGCCTTCTCTAACTCAGCTCCAACATGAACGTTGCTGCCAGCGCTGGTCTTCATCTTGCGCTCCCAGTTCTTGAATCCGGCTTTTTTGACGACGACCGTATGATCGCCTTCCGTGAGTTGAACTTCAGACGGAGTGTTACCAACAAAGTTGCCGTCAACGTCGATGTCCGCTCCCGCAGGAGTTGAATCGATCTGCAACTTGGCGGAGGTTGAAGGAGCACTTTGATCGCGATTGCCGGCATTCACGTTGATTGGCTGAGTCGCAGCCGGTTGAAACTTGGCGAGATCGAGTTTCAGATCTCCGTTGGTGTAAGCAGTGATTTCCGTACCCTTGGGAATTGAGATGTCTTTGCCATGCATGAACAAGAAGAATGGAGCGGCTGGGAAGAACACCAGACTTGTAGCGACGATTCCGGCCGTCATCCCGACGGTGTGGCTACCGCCTTTCACTTCCTTCACCGCCCGCAGCGCGGCTTTGTCGCCCGTGAGCATCTTGACGTAATCAATATTAATATCGAGTTTGCCTGCTCGCCCCATCCGGCGCTTGGCTTGAGCTTCCGTGACGGTAGCGTAGGCAATTCCTCCTTTTTGAATCACCAATGTGCCGTTTACGCTGATGTCTTGTAAAACTTCAAAGTCGACGGTATCTCCCTGTTTGGAGTCCTCGGAAGAAATTGTCCGATTGATGCGTAACCTAACCGGAGTACCGTCCTCCAATACAAAGCCTTTCGCTGAGGTGAAGTTCGAGCTGTCAACTGGCTGTTGCAGCGATGCCGGCTGCGTGGCCTCTGGGGGAGAGGAATTAGGCGCCTGACTGCCATTTTGAGCAGCTAGCAGCTGAGTAAGCAGGAGACCAATCAACAATAAGGAGTAGATTTTCCGCATGAAGCCTCCGAAGATGACGCTCTAAGAGCAAATCTATAGGACCGCCTATTATCGTCTCTGCTGGAAGTATGTCAACTGGCAAGAATAGGGGACTCTCGGGATTCGCAGTGTTGTCGGATTTCAGGCTGCCTCGTTGGCAAAACAAAAGGAGCGCAAATCGCGCTCCTTAGAAACTAACTACGAAAGAAACTAACCACGAATCAACCCTTCAGTACTTCGGCATCTTCGGATCAATCCGCTCGGCCCAGGCGGTGATTCCGCCGGTCAGGTTCTGGACCTTGGTGAAGCCGGCTTGTTTCAGGAAAGCTACGGCTTTCGCGCTGCGGCCGCCCATTTTGCAATGGGCCACGATCTCGCGGCTGGAGTCGAGTTCGCCGATGCGCTTGGGCAGATCGCCAAGGGGGATGAGATATCCGCCGAGGTTGCAGATCTGGTATTCATGCGGTTCGCGCACGTCGAGAACAAAGACGTCCGCTTTAGCGTCGAGCTTCTTCTTCAGTTCTTCTACCGAAATTTCTGACAATGGGCCTCCATAGACGGGCGGTTCCTGACCGCGGATTCCGCAGAATTCTTCGTAATCGATCAGCTTGGTGATCGTACGATGGGTGCCGCAAACCGGGCAATCCGGATTTTTACGTAGCTTGAGTTCGCGAAACTTCATGCCCAGGGCATCGACCAGCAACAAGCGTCCGACGAGTGAGTCGCCCTGCCCGAGAATCAGCTTTATGGTCTCGGTTGCTTGAATGACGCCGACCAGGCCGGGAAGAATGCCGAGCACTCCACCTTCGGCGCACGACGGCACGAGGCCCGGAGGCGGCGGTTCGGGATAAAGGCAGCGATAGCAGGGTCCGTCTTCGGTGGCGAAGACGCTGGCTTGTCCCTCGAAGCGAAAAATCGAGCCGTAAACATTGGGCTTACCGGTGAGTACGCAGGCGTCGTTCACAAGATAGCGAGTGGGGAAATTGTCGGTGCCATCGGCGACGATATCGAATTGGCGGAACAGTTCGAGTGCGTTGGCGCTGGTCAGCTTGGTGTCAAAAGTGCGCAGAGTGAGAAAGGGATTGATGGCCTTCAGTTTATCGGCGGCCGAGTCCAGCTTCTTGCGTCCCACGTCTGCCGTGGTGTGGATGATTTGGCGTTGCAGGTTGGTGTAATCGACCACATCGAAATCGACGATGCCGAGCGTGCCGACGCCGGCGGCGGTGAGATAGAGCGCGAGCGGCGAACCGAGTCCGCCCGCTCCGATACAGAGAACTTTTGCCGCCTTAAGCTTCTGCTGCCCCTCCATACCGACTTCCGGCATGATCAGATGGCGCGAGTAGCGCAGGATTTCGTCGTTGCTCAGAACGGCTGTGGGCTTGGTTTCGGCGGGTTTGACTTCAGAAAGCGTGGCCATGGAATCCTCGTGAAAGCGTAATTGGAAATTGTAAATCAGGCGGACCGAAGAGAGCGCGAGCTATCGACAGCGGCGACAAGGCGCGGGACGGGTCATTCGGCGGGTCAGTCTATAACCGGGCGCTCGAGTCATTGGCAGCCGCCGGCAATCGACGGGACGATGGAAATCGTATCGCCATCCTTCAGCGCGGTCGCTTCCTTCTGCAGGTAACGCATGTCTTCATCGTTAACGTAGACGTTTACAAAGGCGCGCAGTTTGCCGTCATCGGCATAAAGATGACGTTTGAGTTCGGGATGCTGCGAAACCAGGCCAGCGAGGGCTTCCCCTACGGTGTTTCCGGGAACATCGACCGAGGCCTGTTTGCCCGAATACTGGCGCAGCGGAGAGGGAATCTGGATCAGAGGCATATCAATAAAGATGCTATCCCTTGGGCGGAAGATGCAAGAGGAAAGTAGGAGCGACTGTCACGCTCACCACTCCGTAAGTAACTAGTCGTCTTTTTCTTCAGCATGAACCTCGGCATCGCGGGCATGAGCTCGAATCTCATGCTCGAACCGAGCCCGCCCAACGAGAAACGCGGAGAAGCGTATCTTAGGGCCGCCATTCTTGGATCGAACATACGTCGTGCCGGTGTTCCTGCCGTACGCGACCGAGGCAATGTCTTCCCAGTTAATTTCTTTGTCGTGAAGGATCCAGCGGCGCTGCCGAATCCCGCGGTCATCTGCCACTACAGATACTGGCCGCACCAGAAAGATCAGGAGGAACACAGACGCCGGGACCAAAAGGGCAAACAAGGCTCCGCCTTCCTTGCGCGTCGCCACTAAAACGAGGCCTCCGAAGGCTAAGAGTAGGAGAAAGATGGTCCTGAGGAGAAACTGCATTCGCGCCGTCGGGAAAAAATCGAGCTGGGCTCCGTGCTGCCGCGGTTGTTGGCGGAGAGCTGAACGCTTTATGGATGAGAAGAATGTCGTGACACAAACGTAGGACCCGACCCAAACTGACAACAACAGAATCGTGGTGATAAACTCCCGCATCGGCCAGGTCTACTTTCGCGGGCGAGGGCGCCCGCGCCACATTATCAAACCACGTGGCTTTGCTCGTCCATGAATTTCTTGTCGGCTTCGTCCATGCCTTTGAGTTCGAACGAATTCGTAATCTTCGCCACTCCCTTTTCGACGCTGGTAATCACGTAGGAACAGCCAAACCAGTGCGCTTCCGCGAGGTCGGTCACCGACCACTTTGCCGGATGGTCGGGGTGGGAATGGTAGAAGCCGACGATTTCCTCGCCACGATCGCGTCCTTCGCGCTGAATGCGAATGAGTTCCTTCGGATCGATGTGATAACGGTTGTGCGGTGAATCGTCGCGTGTGTTGCCGCAGCGGACGGTGCGCGTGACAGTTTTTGATCCATCATCGGCGAAATGTCCGAGCACGACTCCGCAGCACTCGTTGGGATAGGTTTCTTCGCCGTGCTGGCGAAGGGAAGCGTAGTCGAGTTTAGAGAGTTTCAGCATTCGGTTGAGGTCGGAGGCGCGAGGTCAGATTGGAGAGGTGAAAATGCGAGGCGCGATCACCTCTGCAATCTAGCTTCTTACTTCTTCATTCTTTTTCATGCCAGAATTTTTCGCTTAGATATTTTTCGCCCGAGTCGCAGAGAATTGTTACGATGGTCGCGCGGTCCTGTTCGCGAAGACTTCGGGCGACCTGAATACAACCTACGACGGCTGCCGCTGCCGAAACTCCTACCAATAGGCCTTGATCGCGTGCTAGTCGACGCGCCATGGCATGAGCGTCTTCGGTAACGATCTCGATGTTTTCGTCCGCCAGTGACGGGTCGTAAATGCGCGGGACGATGGCCGAGGGCAGGTGCTTTGCGCCTTCGATGCCGTGGAATGCGGAATCGGGCTGCAGCGAAATGCAGCGAATCTTGGGATTCAATTCCTTCAACCGGCGCGTCGTCCCGACGAAGGTACCGGTGGTTCCGAGCATGGCGACGAAGTGCGTAATGCGGCCTTCGGTCTGTTGCCAGATTTCGTTCGCCGTGCCTTCGTAGTGCGCACGCCAGTTGGCGTCGTTCGAATATTGATCGGCGTAAAAATATAGATCAGGATGGCGCTCTGCGAGCTGCCGCGCGATTTTGATGGCGCCGTCTGAACCTTCGGCCGGATCGGTATAGATGATATTTGCGCCGTATGCCTGTAGAATGCGTTTTCGCTCGGGAGAAACATTCTCGGGCACGCAGAGTGTGACGGGGAATCCTAAAGCGGCGCCCAGCATGGAGTAGGCGATGCCTGTGTTGCCGCTGGTGGAATCGAGCAGGATTTTTCCGGGAGCAAGTTTGCCGGAAAGACGCGCCTCGGTGACGATGTTAGAGGCGGCGCGGTCTTTAACGGATCCGCCGGGATTGTGCCATTCGGCCTTGCCCAATAGTTTCATGCCTGGAATGTCGGCGGTTAGGGCATCAAGAGGCAGCAAGGGCGTATTGCCAATTTGGGCGAGCACAGCTTCTCCGCGCAGGCCAGACGCGGCATTTGCCGGGAACTGGGAACGTAACGGCGCGAATCCTGGACCTGCTGGTGTCATCGATCGCAAATGCCCTTATGACTAGAGTAATGTGCCCGCAAGCATAAAAAGGTATATCTATACTAGCGTTACTGTATCGCTGGAACCTTAGATTCCCGGCAGTCTGTTTTGGTTCCATCGAAACTGCGGTAACGGCATCGAATAAGTGTGGTCAGCAATAGTGCAGCGATTTTTATAAAAAGAATTGAGTCGAGAATGACAGCGAAAGTTGAACAACGAAGCTACGAAGACGCGGTGGCCTGGCTGAAGGATCATGGATTTGACCTGATCGAAGCACCCGGCGCGCAAACTCGCGTGTTTCTGAAGAAGTACAACTGCTCGGCGGCCATCCAGAAGACGGAGGATGGTGGCGTGAAGATTTTTGCCTATCCGGGATACATGATTGGCAGCGAGATCTCGAAACTCGTCAACAAGGGGTATCAGCAATTCCTGAAAACGACGAAAACCGAAGTGCCGGCCTCGGCCGACCACCTGAAGGCCCTGCAACAGTTTTCTGAAGAATTGAAAGAAGGGTTGGGGCTGCCGAGTCTCTACAACGAGTCGCTCGGAACGGTGAGCGAATCCTACCAGTACGATCGGGTCAAGGACCGCGATCAGCCCAAGGTCGATCGTCCGAAACGCCCGTGGGAAACGGTGAAGGTGAAGGCAGCTGTTGCGTCGAAAAAGGGACGCGCGTAGAGAGCAGCCTTCAGCCGTCAGCCTTCAGGAAAGAGCCGCGAGGGTCTGCGGCTTTTCTGTGGAACGAAGTTCTCTTCCGGGCCGTCTCAAGAAATCCAAAGCATTTATGATGCGACCTGACATTGGAGGCGCGTATGAGAGCTTTCGTTCTGTTAGGAGTGATGATCGCGGCCTTGGCTATCCCTGGTGTTGCAGGCGATGCCGACGAGAGTGCTCGAGCCGCGATTCGCAAAGTGATGGAGGACCAGCAGGCCGCCTGGAACCGGCAGGATCTCGAAAGCTTTATGGCGGGATATTGGAAGTCTCCCGATTTGACGTTCTTCTCGGGCGGTCACGAATCCCAGGGTTGGCAAGCAGCACTCGATCGCTATAAGAAGAACTACCAGGGCGCCGGACACGAAATGGGTAAGCTGGAATTCACGGATCTGCGAATCGAGATGCTCGATCCCAAGGCGGCTTTTGTTCGCGGAGGATTTCGCCTGACAATGTCCGACGGCAAAACTCCGCACGGCCTGTTCACCCTCGTTTTCCGGAAATTTCCCGAGGGATGGAAGATCGTTCACGATCACTCGGCTGGAGAATGAGAAGTTAGAGGTCTGACCTTTCACCTCTCACCTTCGTCCACGATCCATGGCTTCGTTGGCCAGACGATCGGCGGTTTGATTTTGTTCGCGCATCGCGTGGCGAATCTCGAAGTGCTCAAGGCGCCGCACCAGTTGTTGCGCTTCATCGTACAACTTCCGCAGTTCGGGGTGCTTCACCTTGTAGATGCCCTTCATCTGGCGCACCATCAATTCTGAGTCGCTAATCACTTTCAGAGCCTTGATCTCCTTTTCAGCAGCGTAGCGAAGCGCTGCGATGAGGCCCTGATATTCAGCATAATTGTTGGTGTGGTGTCCGAGGTATTCGCTGAGTTCGGCGACCGGACGTCCGGCAGCATCCTGAATCGCGACGCCATAACCGGCAGGCCCCGGATTGCCGCGAGCTCCGCCATCGACGTGAGCTGTGTGCGCGGCATGGACGGATTTCGGCGCAGAAAAAAGATTTGGCGAATCGGACGAACGCGAAGGCGAAGGCATAAACGGAAGTTTACAACGCTTTGGGACGACGAAATTCCACAGGAGTGATCTATCTGCCGGTGGCGAGCCGGGTCGCGAGGCGCTGCGGCAAATTGGCGGCAAGGATTTTTTCTTGAGCGACGCGCAGGTTATAAGGCACACGATAGTAAGTGACGATCCAGGTCTCGGAGTCAAACATGGCGAAAGCGGCGCGCCAATCGCCGTCGCGAGGCTGCCCAACCGAGCCGGGATTAATCAGGTAGCGCCGGTCTTTGCGCAAAGGCCAATCCGACGACTCGGGCTGTCCGACGGTGCGGTATCCCGGACGGTAGGACTCGCTGATCTCACCTGAAAGCACGAATCCGCCCTGTAGGTGTGTGTGTCCGAAAAAGGTTACTGGAACGGGAATTGTGATGAGCGGCTCAATCGCATCGCGCGCGCTCACCATGTATTCGTCTTCGCCCAGCGGCGATCCATGCACGAACTGGACACCGGGAAGTTCGCCAACTTGGATAGGGCCTTGCGGAAGATTGCGCAGCCAATCCAGATTTTCGGCAGAAAGCTGTTCGCGGGTCCAGAGCGTCGCCAGTCCGGCGACGGGATTGAACTCCTCGAGATTCATCAGCCCGCTGACGGCCTTGTCGTGATTTCCGCGGACGAAGACGTGCCCCAAAGACTGGACTTTCGCGATTACCTCATTGGGATTGCCACCGTAGCCGACCGAATCGCCGAGATTGACGACCAGATCGTAGGCGGGTGCAGCCGCGAGACAGGAGTGCAGCGCTTCAAGATTGCTGTGAATGTCGCTGAGAAGAAGGATACGCACAAAGCGAGGATTATAGCTTCTTCGAGGGCGAACAGCGAGGAGGCGAGTTGGCGCTGATCCCCGAGAGGGAACATTGCTAGAATAAGCGGCCATGAGGACGTTGGTCTGGATTGCGCTTCTGGTTCTACTGGGCGTGCTTGGTTTGTCGCAAACCAACACCTCGATTGGGCTGGAAAATGGAGTGTATTCGAGTGTCGAACTCGGGTTTCGTTACAGGCTTCCTTCGGGCCTTTCGGACGAGACGAGCTACGCCAGAGAAAGTCTGCAGAAGAAAGCCGCGGATTTACACACGACCAACACCTTCGACGTGTTGCTTCGGGTGACATCGGGGCCAGATGATAGCGTTCCGGAGTGGCACGCGATTTCCATCCAGAGTTATTCGCGAGCTAAGTTTGTGGATCGGGACGACGGAGCCGTCGAGGCCAGAATGAATCAGCTGGTTGCCGGCTCTGGCACGGCGGCGGTGGGCAAGTCCGAACGGGAGTCAATCGCAGGCGTCAATTTCACCGTCTCTAATTTCGAAAAATCGGAGCCACCCTTAGAGAAACATGCGCGAGTCTATAGCACTGTGCTGAAGGGCAAAGTTCTGTCAATCGCGTTTACGGCTAACCAACGGGAAAGCCTCAACCTGCTTGAGGACAGCTTGCGGGGGCTTGAATTCGCGAATGCAACTCCCGCATTTTATTTAGGCTTTGACCGCAACGAGTACCCGGGCGATCAGAATCTGAAGCAGTTGCGAGCAAGTCTTGCTTATGCCGGTTACTGGCTTAATAATCCTCCGGGGAGTAAATCAAATAGTTGGACGGGGAAGCGCGGCAAGTTAGAGGCTGCGGGTTTTGGATATCTGGTGCTGTTTAACGGTCGATTGTTTCGGGAGCTTCGTGATGTGAAGTTGGCTCAGGAATTAGGAAAGGGTGACGCGCAAGCGGCAGTGCGATCTGCAGGCGACGAAGGTTTTCCGGCGCACACGATCCTGTTTCTCGATCAAGAAGAAGGTGGGCGGCTGTTACCCGAGCAGAAGGCCTATTTGTTTGCCTGGGTCGACGGTGTACGACAGTCGGGGTTCCGGGCAGGCGTTTATTGCTCGGGAATCGCGGCCTTGGAAAAAAGCGGGGATAGCGTAGTTACAGCCGAAGACATACGACAGAGTGGTGGTACCCGCGAGATCACTTACTGGGTGACGAATGATGCTTGCCCACCTTCGCCGGGGTGCTCCGTGTCGCGACATCCGCCGCCATCGGTGGCTGCCAGCGGAGTTACGTTTGCCGACGTATGGCAGTTCGCGCAGTCTCCCCGGCGCAAGGAGGTGGCGGACGGTTGTGGGAAGACTTATGCGGCAGATGGGAATTGTTATGTTCCGGGATCGGGTTCCGGACTTCATCTGGATTTAAACACATCGACGTCAGCGGATCCGTCGCATGGACGGACGCGGGAGTAAAGAAGAGTTTGGCAGCGGGCGAACCGATATCTCATTCTGTTCGCAACGATGGGGATAAAGAACCGGGCTTTGCCCGAAGATGTTGTTAGTAGAAAGAGTCGTACTTCGTAACCGTCCAACCTTCGTCTTTCTTTTCTTCGGTCACGGTAAACAAGTCCTTATAAGTAGAATCTTGCGCAGGAGTGCTGTAACGTTCGCCCTTGTAGTGGAGAATGACGAGCGGCGGAGCATCTTCCCATTCCACCAGATTCCACGAGATCAGGGGATGCTGCACTTCAGAGCTACATAGGAAGTCGGCACGTTTCTTGCGGTAATCCTTCTCCCATTGAGCTAGTAAAGTGCGGCAATTGCCGTCGCGCATCTGCGCGATGAATTTGTTGGCGGTGCGTTCGATGGTGCGATCACGAAAGGGATTCATGGTGATGCTAATCGGCATCTGCGTGAGCGGATCCCGCTCTTCGGAGCGCGAGAGAACAGGGGGCTGATTGCTGAGCCAATACAAGTATCCGAGAAACACCAGCACCAGCAGGCCGGCGGAGCCAAATGCGATGGCGAGATGGGTGCGGGAAGGCTGCATCCAAAGAAGTTTGAGGGATTTGCGGGACGAGGGCAAGATTACTTCCAATACTTTCGTAACTCAGTTGTGCGGGTGGATAGGGAGTGCGGAGAAGCGTTTTCGAAGGATGGGTCAGCTGAAGCGGTGCGATAAAGGCGGAGTTGTTGAGATAGTAATTAACAGTAAGGGCTCCGCTTTGACAAATGGAGAGACGCCGCGACGATCGAAGCTAAATTGGGATGCGTCTGCGATACAACGACCCTTAGGGTGCGCTGAGTATGGCAAGTATCGAGGCAGGGTAGGTCGTCTTAGCCGCGGCGTCACCGTACTCATCAACTGATATTTGGAAGCGCGCCCGGAGAAGGGATCGAAGGTCGTTTCTGGGATGCCGCACGTTTGTGTTTTCGAAATGGGCGGCGTATAGTTGCTGATGAAAACTGTTGTGTCGTAGTGCAAGGGATTGTCGAAGCACACCAGTGGGCGAAAGCCCACTTTTTAGTTTGGGCTGATGGGTGGGGATGACTGGCGCTGCGGCCTAGGTGTAAATCGCTGAAAACATGGCTCTTGATTTAGATAAGGTCCGGCAGATTGCCGAGCGGGTGGCGGGCTCGGGTGGGCTGGAAGTGGTTGAAGTGGAAGTGTGCGGGGCGGGCAAGCACCGCATGCTACGAGTTTTTATTGACCGGCCCGGAGCGGTTCCGGCGGCGGATCGTCCGGATGGCGTGACGCACGAGGATTGCTCGAAGTTCAGTCGAGAATTCGGCACGATCGTCGATGTCGAGGATGCGGTGCCGGGCGGATCGTACGTGCTAGAAGTTTCTTCTCCGGGGCTGGATCGTAAGCTAAGTAAGGCAGTCGATTTTGAACGCTTTCGCGGGCAACGTGTGAAGTTGATGACGCGGGAGCCGGTTAACAACAACCGGCACTTCGAAGGCAGGCTGGAAAGCTTCGAGAACGGGAAGCTGGTACTGGACCTGAGTGCGGCGCGAAAGAAGGTGCGGCCGAAAGAGGGCGCCGCGCCGAAGGTTGAAATTGAGTTCGGAAATATAGAGAAAGCGAATTTAGTACCTGAAATCTAAGTGCAAGATCTCAGGTCTCAGGTGTCCAGGTCTCGGGGAGACCACCACCTGAGATCTGACACCTGGCACCTGAGACCTGAATTTATGGCGAGCGAGCTTTACAACATTATCGAAGGGGTCAGCCGGGAGAAAGGTATTGATCCGCAGATTGTAGTGAGTGCGGTCGAGGACGCGATTGTCGTCGCGACACGCAAATACTACAAGACGCAAGAGAATCTGCGCGCTGTGCTGGATAAGGACAGCGGCAAGATCAATGCGTATGCGGTGAAGTCGATCGTCGAAACAGCGGAGCAGGTGGAAGATCCAAATTTGCAGGTGACGGTCGATCAGGCGAGGAAGCTGGATCCAAGCGCGGAAGCGGGCGGAGAGTTGCTGATTCCGAAAGTTACGGAAGGAATTTTGGGACGGATCGCGGCGCAACTGGCGAAGCAGGTCATTTTTCAGAAGGTGCGCGAGGCGGAACGCGACACGGTTTACAACGAATACATCGGGCACGTGAACGAGATCGTGAATGCGACGGTCAAGCGGCTCGAAGGTCCTGATGTGATTCTGGATATCGGCAAGGCCGAAGCGCGCATGGGACGCAAGGAGCAGTCGCGGCTGGAATCGTTCGCGGTGGGCGAGCGGATTCGTGTGGTGATCGTGCGCGTGGAGAAGGCGACGAAAGGGCCGGGCGTGATTGCCTCGCGCTCCGCGCCGGAACTGGTGCAGCATTTGTTCCAGACCGAAGTGCCGGAGATTTATGACGGCACCGTGGTGATCCGTGCGATTGCGCGCGAGGCGGGTGAGCGCACCAAGATCGCGGTCATGTCGAAGGATAAGGACGTAGACGCGGTCGGCGCTTGCGTGGGCATGAAGGGAATGCGGGTGCAGTCGATCATCCGTGAGTTGCGCGGAGAGAAGATCGACATTATCGAGTATCACGAGGATGCCGTTACGTTTGCGGAGAAAGCGTTACAGCCGGCGAAGGTCAGCCGCGTGACGATTGTGGACGCGGCAGATAAGCATCTGGAAGTGGTGGTCGACGATACGCAGCTTTCGCTGGCGATCGGCAAGAAAGGCCAGAACGTGCGACTGGCGGCCAAACTTCTGGGCTGGAAGATCGACATCAAGAGCGAAGAGGAGAAGCGCCAGGAAGTGGAACAGCAGATGTCGGCGCTGGTCACGCAGACGGTCACTCCGCTGGAATTGGTTACGGGGCTGGGCGAGGGACTGGTCGAGAAGCTGAAAGAAGCCGGCGTGAATACTGTGGAATCGCTGGCCGATATGACGCCGGAACAGCTGGAAGCGATTGAAGGCATTGGCCCGAAAACGGTGGAAAAAATCAGTATTGCGGTCAATAATTACTTTGCCACTCTGGATGGCGGCGAAGCAGTGCCTGCTGCTGAATCGGAGACCGGAGAAGTCGCCACCGAAGCGGCTGGCAGCGATGTGGTCGTTGACGAAGCTTCTCTGGAAGAAGGCACGGTAGAAGCGGACGCATTAGTGGGAGATCCGGAGAATACCGGAGAAGCCACATCGCCGGGTGACGGCGAGTTGGATGCTGCGAGGTTGGCCGCCGAAGCGGATTCGGCAGCAACGGAACCAACCGCAGATGCGGAATCAGCGACTGAAGAAGTCGCCACCGAAGAAGCCCCGGAAGACAAACAGCGCTAGACTGATAGATGGCGAGTTCGGAGTCAGGTCCGGACCGATGGCGTGGGGTTCGTCAGGCTGCAGTGAAATGGCAGGAAATTTCATGAGGTTAGATATGCGAGCCTAGAGATACGAATACGCGGGACAAGAAGAGGAACGAGAGCGGATGAGTAAGATTCGAATTAACGATTTGGCCCGTGAGTTGGAAGTCAAGAGCAGGGAAATTCTTGACTCTCTGGTCACGGTTGGTGTCACGGAGAAGAAAACGCACTCTAGCTCTCTAGAAGACTTCGAAGCGGATCTGGTGCGAAAGCATCTGCGCGGCCGCTCGGATGCCGCGACCGGTTCGGCAAAGCCTGCTTCGCGAGCAGCTCACGGCGAAGAAGAGATCAAGACCAAGATTGACCTCTCTCATATTTCGCGTCCCGGAGATGTGCTGCGCGCCATTACTCAACAAAAGGTAGTTGCTGAGCAGCCAGCGGCACGTCCCGTAGCGAAAGCGCCGGTGGCGCCGCCGAGCGGGGAAGCGAAGGCTGAGGTTCCTGTGGCGGCATCGCCTGCGACACCGAAAGCGGCGCCGCCGAGGCCAGCAGTTGAAGTTCCGGCCGCTAGCGTTACTTCTACCCCTCCGTCAGCGTCCGCACCGGCTCCGCCTGCGCCACGACTGGTTACTCCAGCTTCCGTGGCGGCGACTTATCGGCCGCCTTCGGTGGTCGTGATTCCGCCGAAAGCTCCCGTTCCGCCTCCTGCTTCCGCAACGCCGCCGGCAAGTTCGACAGCGGCGACTACGCCACCTCCGGCGATTGCAGTTCCACCGCGAGTGATTGCGCCATCGGCTCCGACCGCCAGTGCCAGCGCGCCCCCGGCAGCTCCCCCTGCAGCGGCGAGCAATGTGATGCAGATGCAGCCGGCGGCTCCGGCGAGGCCAGTTGCGCCACCGCCGCGCATGATCATGCCGCAGACGGGTCCGCGTCCGGTTTACAAGGCCCCGATTCCACCTCCGGCAGCGCCAGGCGCATCACGTCCAGCACCGGGAAGGCCGGTTCCGGGACAGCCAATCTTCCAGAGGACGGCGCGTCCGCTTGCGCCGGGACAGTCGCGTCCGCCGCTACGACCGGGCGAACGGCGACCGATGCATCCTACTCGCGTTGCGCCTGCGGGATCGCGTCCGTTGGGCGTTGGGCCGGGAGCGGGAATGGCACCTCCGGGACCAGTGCGGCCGGGTGCGCGGCCGGGAGCACCATCACGACGACCGGGACAGAGATATGTGCCGCGAGGCGTGAAGGAAGGCCCGATGAAGGGCTACACTCCGCCACCGCGCATGTCGCTGAGTAACGAGCCGGCGCCGATCACGCGGAACATCACGATTACGGAAGGAATATCGGTAAAGGACCTGGCGGAGAAGCTGGGGATTCGCGCGAAGGATGTAATCGCTCGATTGGTGGTTCGCGGCGTGTTTGCGACCATCAACCAGACGCTCGACGCCGAGTTGGCGAGCGAGATGGCGCGCTTCTTCGGAGCGGATACGGAAGTGATCACCTTCGAGGAGCAGGCTTCCAAGGATACGACGGAAGCGATGGAGAGCAGCGAGGAAGGTGTGGAAGCGATTCCGCGTCCTCCAGTGGTGACGATCATGGGCCACGTCGATCACGGCAAGACGACGTTGCTGGATTCGATCCGGTCGACGAATGTGGCAGGCGGCGAAGCTGGCGGAATCACGCAGCATATCGGCGCATACAAGGTTGCGATCACGGACAAGTCGTCTCCGGCGTTTGGGCGGGAGATCGTGTTCCTCGATACTCCCGGTCACGAAGCGTTCACGCGTATGCGTTCGCGCGGAGCGAAAGCGACGGACATCGTGGTACTGGTTACGGCTGCGGATGATGGTGTGATGCCGCAGACAGTAGAAGCGATCGATCACGCGCATGCGGCGGAAGTGCCGATCATTGTCGCGGTCAACAAGATCGACAAACCGGGAGCGCTGCCGGAGCGCGTGAAGAAGCAGTTGGCGGATCGAGGTCTGGTTCCGGAAGAGTGGGGCGGAAAGACAGTGTTCGTCGACGTGTCGGCGAAACAGAAGACGAATCTGAATTTGCTGATGGAAATGATTCTGCTGACGGCTGACCTGCAGGAGTTGAAAGCGACTCCGGGACGAGCGGCGAGCGGGCTGGTGCTGGAAGCGAAACTGGATCGCGGGCGCGGTCCGGTGGGAACGATTCTGGTGCAGAATGGTACGCTGCGCGCCGGTGACAACTTTGTTGTTGGTAACGTGTATGGAAAAGTTCGCGCGATGTTTGACGATCGCGGCAAGGCGTTGAAAGAAGCGCCTCCGTCGACGCCAGTTGAGATCATTGGACTCGAAGGACTGCCGCAGGCTGGCGATCAGTTCGTGGTCGTGACGGATCGCGAGAAGGCGCGCGACATTTCGGAGTATCGCGAGCAGAAGTTCCGCGAGGCGACGCTGGCGAAGAGTTCGCGTGTGTCGCTGGAGGGTTTGGCGGAGCAACTGAAGACGGCGGGGATGAAGGAACTGAACGTCATCCTGAAAGCCGATGTGCAGGGCTCGGTCGAAGTGCTGGGCGATCTGCTTGGCCGCTTGTCGAACGACAAGGTGCGTCTCAAACTGCTGCGGTCTGGCATTGGCGCGATTACCGAAACCGATGTGCTGCTGGCTTCGGCATCCAATGCGATCATCATCGGCTTCAACGTGCGTCCTGAGCGCAAGGCGCAGGAACTGGCGGAGCAGGAAAAAGTAGATATACGGTTGCACTCGATCATTTACGAACTGCAGGACGAGATCAAGCGCGCCATGACCGGACTGCTGGAACCGACGATCAAAGAGACCTATCAGGGCCGCGCGGAAGTGCTGGAAACGTTCCGCATCCCGAAGGTGGGAACGATTGCCGGTTGCCGCGTTACCGACGGGCTGATCAAGCGCGATTCCGAAGTGCGGTTGCTGCGCGACGATGTGGTCGTCTTCAAGGGCAAAGTCGGATCGTTGCGACGGTTCAAAGACGACGCTTCGCAGGTCACGAGCGGGATGGAATGCGGTATCTCGATCGCGAACTACGGAGACATCAAGGCTCGCGACGTAATCGAAGCGTTCGTCACCGAACGGATCGCAGCGGAAGCGATTAAGTAGCCGGAGCGGCGGGAGTTGCGAAATCCCGCCTCGGGATTGCCTGCAAAAATTAGGTCTACGAACTTACGCGTAAAGTATTCGGTAACAGGAACGACATAGATTGCTGTGGGCGCCGAGTTCGGCGAGCGAACTCCACTCTTGCCGCCATGTCCTAACTGAGAGCTAACCGCATGCTTATCTTCCGCAAGCCGATTCCTAACGTCGACCATCCCGAGATGCCCGCCGACGTCGTCGTCGTAGGCGGTGGCCCCGCCGGAATGGCCTGTGCCCTGCGCCTTTCCCAACTCATCGACGATCACAATGCCCGTCATCCCGAGGCTCTTCTCAGCAAAGAAAACATCTACGTCCTCGAAAAAGCCCGCGAAGCCGGGCAGCACTGCCTCTCCGGAGCGCTGCTTGATCCCCGCTCCATGAAAGAACTTCTGCCGGGATTCGAATCCGAAGCCCCGCTGGACGCTCAAGTCCACAAAGAAGCTGTTTATTTCCTTACCCATCGCGGCCATCACAAACTCCCGCTCACGCCTCCACCCCTCCAGGACCACGGCAACTATGTCATCTCGATCAATCGCTTCGTAAAATGGATGGCCAGCAAGGTCGAAGAAGCCGGCATCACAATTTTTACCGGGTTCGCCGGCTCCGAGTTGCTCTACGACGGCGATCGCGTCACGGGCGTGCGCACCGACGACAAGGGAGTCGACAAACAGAATCAGCCAAAATCGAATTTCGAACCGGGCTACGACGTCAAAGCAAAAGTCGTTGTCCTGGCCGAAGGTACTCGCGGATCGCTGACCAAGCAACTGATAAAGAAGTTTGATCTGATGAAAGATCGCAACCCGCAGACCTACGGCGTCGGCGTCAAAGAGTTGTGGGAAGTTCCCTCCAGCCGCATCGATACCGGCGAAGTCATCTACACGATGGGCTACCCGCTTACCACTAAAGAATACGGCGGCGCGTGGATCTACGGCTCAAAGGGCGACAGTCCCAACACCAACATCGTCTCCCTCGGCTTCGTCACTGGACTCGACTATCAAGACCCGCGCGTCGATCCCCAGCACGTCCTCCAGACCTTCAAGCAGCATCCTTATATAGCGGGTCTTCTGGAAGGCGGCCACATGATCCGTTACGGCGCCAAATCTTTGCCTTATGGCGGATGGTGGTCTCTCCCTCCGCTCGGAGGCGACGGCTGGATGATCATCGGCGACTCCGCCGGCTTTCTGAATTCCGCTCGCCTCAAGGGAATTCATCTCGCCATCAAGAGCGGCATGTTAGCTGCCGAAACCGCCTTCGAAGCTTTGCTGAACAACGACTCTTCGACCGCAACTCTCGGCAAATTCCAGCGCCGAGTCGAAACCAGCTGGATTCAGGATGAGCTCTGGCCCGTCCGCAATTTCCATCAGGGATTCAAGAACGGCATGATCGCCGGGATGTTCAACACGGCGTTGCAGGAACTTTTCGACGGTGGCCTCCGGGATCGCGTCGTGTCCCACCCCGGTTACGAGAACATGAAGGTCCTCTCCAAACTCCCCGCTGACGGAGGACCGGAGTCCCGCTTAATCGGTGCCGCCAAAGGCGACGGCAAGCTCACCTTTGACAAACTCACCGACCTTTATTATTCCGGCACCAAACACGAAGACGATCAGCCCGCCCATCTACTAATTCACGATACCGACATCTGCAATATCCGTTGCGTGAAAGAGTTCGGCAGTCCCTGCCAGAATTTCTGTCCCGCCAACGTCTACGAGATGCTCGATGATTCCGCCGCTCCCAATGGCAAGCGCATAAGCCTGAACCCCGCCAATTGCGTCCACTGCAAAACCTGCGACATTCAGGATCCCTACCAGATCATCACCTGGGTTCCCCCCGAAGGCGGCGGCGGCCCTAACTACGAAGGCATGTAGAGAATGGATCCGGACTCGGTGCCCCAGGTTCGTGTCCGTTCTTCAGGACACTAACCTGGGTCCTCCTAAAATCTGCCCGTATCGGCGCCCGGAACCCACACTCCGCTAGCCGCCCCTCTCCACCGCGGTATATACTGCTCGCGATACTTTTTGCAGTAACCCGGCGAGAAGCCGGGCGCGGAGCACATTCTCATACTTCATTCCGCTCCGTGAATAGAACGCTGGCTTGAGGGGACTTTAACTCTTACCCAACCCCAACGGTCGGCGGGGGCGGGAATCGTTCTACGATCCTTCCCCGAGAGAGGTCTCTACTCGTGGACGTCATATTTATTCGTCTTCTATTTGTTGTCATTATCGGTGTCATCTGCTCGCTGATTCGTCCGTTTAACCTGCCCTCGCACCTGGATGCCGCCGTCGGTGTTCTCATCGGCGCCGCCATCATTGTCTTCGAGTGGCGGTTGCGCGTGATGAGTCTGAAGCGGCTGATCGGCGCAGCCATCGGCAGTGTTCTCGGTATCATCGGTGCCTATCTCTTCGCCCTCGTTATTCGCAACAGCATCCCTGCCGGTCCGGTTCAAAGTTTCCTCCAGATCATGGTTATGATGATCATGGCCTATGTCGGATTGGCCGTGGGCGCCAACAAGGGCGACCTGCTCAACCTGGCCGCCCTCGGCGGCATCTTCGGAGGCGAAAAGTCTGGCAAGAAGAGCTTTAAAATTCTCGATACCAGCGTTATCATCGACGGCCGCATCGCCGACATCGCCGAAACCGGATTCCTCGACGGCCTCATCGTCATCCCGCAATTCGTCCTTCGCGAACTCCAACTCGTCGCCGATTCCGCCGACTCCCTCAAGCGCAATCGCGGACGCCGTGGTCTCGACATCCTCCAGCGCCTCCAGAAAACCGCCTCCGTTCAGATCCAGATCGTCGAAGACGATTTTCCCAGCGTCCGCGAAGTCGACCTCAAGCTCATCGAACTCGCCAAGCTTTACGAAGGCAAAATCATCACCAACGATTTCAATCTCAACAAAGTCGCCCAACTGCAAGGCGTCGCCGTCCTCAACATCAACGAACTCGCAAACTCCCTCAAGCCCATCGTCCTCCCCGGCGAAATTATGCGGGTCTTCATCTTGAAAGAAGGCAAAGAATACAACCAGGGAGTCGCCTACCTCGATGACGGAACCATGGTCGTCGTCGACAATGCGCGCAAGATGATCGGCAAGACCATCGACATCTCCGTCACCTCCGTCCTCCAAACCACCGCCGGAAAAATGATCTTCGGCAAATGGGACGAGCGCGCCACCGGCCGGCACGACTCCAAAGGAGCTTCTCCGCCGCCTATGGCCGCAACGCAACCAATCCCCGTCGCCGGTCCGCCCTCCGACCCCGCAAAGAAACCGGTCACCGAACGCGCTGCCGACTGACAGAATAGCGTCGCGCCTCTCGACTAGTGGACGGAGAGTCTGAACTGTGGCACTCTTTGCCGCCGGCGCTGTACTATACTCTTCGCCCTTATGAAGGTTTTCGTTATCATCCCCGCCGCCGGACTCGGCACCCGCATGGCTTCGCCCTCATCCGCCAAGTCCAGCAAAAAATCACCCAGCAAACAGTTCAAAGAACTCGACGGCGTCCCCATCCTCGTCCGTACCCTTCGCAAATTCGCCTCTGTCCCTGCCGTAAGCGAAATCACCGTAGCCCTTCGGCCTGACGAGATGGAGGGATTTCGGGCTCAAATCGAGAAGCAATATCCCGACCTTCTATCCAAGCCTCTGCATTTTGTCGAGGGTGGTGAGCATCGGCAGGATTCGGTCGCCAGCGCACTCGCACACATCGCCGCTGATTCGGAAGACATCGTGCTGGTCCACGACGCCGTCCGCCCCTTCACTACGCACGAGATCATCGCCTCGGTCATCGACGCCGCCCATCAACACGGAGCCGCCATCGCGGGCTGGCCCGCCGTCGATACTGTCAAACAAGTCGAGCGCACCGCCGACGGAGCCTTGATCAAATCCACCATTCCGCGCGCCAGCATCGTCATGGCCCAAACTCCACAAGGATTTCGCTATCCGCTACTGAAGAAGGCCTTCGATGATGCCGCGCTAGATGGCTTCCTCGGAACCGACGAAGCTTCCCTCATCGAACGCGCCGGTTCTCCCGTAGTCGTGGTCATGGGTTCGCCGCGCAACATAAAGATCACGACGCCCGCGGACCTGGAACTGGCTGAGTTCTATTTGAAAAACCCAATTGGCTCTCCACCGATGCCGTAAACTGAATCCAGGCGTTCACAGGCTGGAACGGAAGAAGAAATTGAAACCTGAAATCCGAATCGGGTACGGTTGGGACTCCCACGAATTCAAGCCGGCCCTTCCCCTCAAAATCGGTGGCATCACTCTGCCCCACACTCACGGACTAGGAGGCCATTCCGACGGGGACGTTCTCCTTCACGCGATCACCGACGCGCTCCTCGGAGCCATCGCAGGCCCCGACATCGGTTCGCTCTTTCCACCCTCCGACCCGCAATGGAAAAATGCCGACTCCGCCATCTTTCTCGAGGAAGCGCTCGCCCGCGTGAAAGCCGCAGGCTATGGAATTGTCAACCTGGATTCGACCCTCATACTTCTCACGCCCAAAATCGGTCCGCACGCCGGCGCCATCCGCCAGAGAGTCGCCAACCTATGCCAAATCCCCGAAGATTGCGTAGGAATCAAAGCCAAGACTCCCGAAGGTGTTCCGACCGAAAACGCCGCCATCGCGAACGTAGTAGTGTTGCTAAAAGTAATTTAGATTTTTTGGCTTTTGTTCGTGTGGAGACGGGTGTCTCGCCCGTCAAGGTTTTGCGTATGGAGAGAGGGGCGTCCTCGACCGTCCAAACTCTTCACTGTTGCGAAACTTCGGCCCAGCCGAACCTATCGAACCGTCTGCGCTACTCCCGCCAGTTCCGCTTGTCGCGCCCGAGCCGCCGCAATGAAAGCGCGAAAGATAGCCTTCGCCGGCTCCGCTACCTCCGGATCATCATTTACGCTCCGCTCCGGATGCCACTGCACGGCCACCACAAAGTGCCCGGCGTCTGTCCCCTCCAAGGCTTCGAGCGTCCCATCCTCTGCGCAATGCGCCACCACCCGCAATCCCTGCCCCGCCACATCCACTGCCTGATGATGCGAAGAATTCACCGCCACCGCGAGTGACTCAACTGACGGAGCGCCCTTAGTTCCGGCCCCGCCTGAGCCCGCTCCCACAATCCTTGCCAGCCGCGAGCCCGGCTCGACAGTCACGTGATGCGCCTTCGCCACCGTCCGTCCCGCACTATGATCAATCTTCGACTCGGGATTCGCCGTCGGAACATCCTGAACCAGCGTTCCCGCCCGAAACACATTCAACGATTGCAGGCCGTAGCAGATCCCCAGCACCGGCTTCCGCAACTTGTATGCGTCCCCCAACAACAACGCATCCACCGCTTCTCGTTCCGCATCCGACTCGTCCGTCTTCGGATCCCGCTCCGCCCCATATCTTTCCGGATCCACATCAGCCCGGCTTCCCGGCAACAAGACTCCATCGCAGTCTTCAATCTGACGCAAAACTTCGGTCGCCGGAAGTCCCAACTCAATCCGCACCGGTTCTCCGCCCGCTCCCAGCACCGCATCCAGATACACCGGCAGCGCCCGCTCGGCGTACTCCGGATCCCCCGAATGCGGTACCGGAATCGCAATCCGCGGCAATTTCCCTTCGTTCTTCATGAAATATCCACCAGATTCCGGGAGCCCGAATGATTAGCAGCAACAACTAACGACGATCACCGTCTACCGTCGCGCCGCGAACGACGCCCCTTCAATTCTCTCCAGCACCTTCCCGCGCCGGTAATTCCGTATCTCCATCCAAATCGAGACCGCCAGCACAATTACCCCCACCAGAATCGCGAACGGAAACGCCACATGCCGGTAGGCAAACGTCAAATTCGGGGCCACATGCTTCACCTGCGAATACACCACCGTTCCCAGGATGCTCAGTAGCAGGGCGACCGCGAACGACAGCACCGTGAAAAGAAAGGTCATCGCCACCACACGCACCGGAACGCCAATCCACCCCGCCCCGTCCGCATTCGTTTTTCCCATACCCTTAACCTACACCATCTCACCCGCTCCCTGCGACGCCCGCGCTCCGCAATCCATCCGCGCGAATACGCTACAATATCTCAATGTCCCAAACCGCCTCCGCGATCACCCGCAGTCCCGCGGAAATCGTTCAGAATAGCCCGGTTTCACAAGCGCCCAACGGCATCTGCTACGCGCGTTCCGGAGAGATCACCATCTCCGAAAACGATCTCGAACGCATGATCGCCTCCGTCCCCGTGCCCATCGCCGCCGCGCTCACCCGTAAGGCCTACTATTTCGTCCCGCTTACCGTCACCCAGGGAGACGAAACCGTCATCGCCGACCGCTACGACGTCGCCCTCAGTGATAACGCCGTGTGCCACCGCAACCTCGAACTCGGCAACGCGCAGTGCGTCTTCATCTCTACGCGTCTAATGGACGAGAAATTCTCCGTCGCCTTCGAATTCTTCATCAATGTTGGCCATGCCCTCGTCGAAAAAGCCGGAGTCTCCCAGAACTTTGCCGACCTCGTATGGCAGCAAGTCGAAGCCAGCGTCCGCGGCGAAACTTCACTCGACGCATGGGAGGCCCGCAAGTTCGCCACCGCCCACGGTCCCGACGCCGAGAAATTCAAGAACGAATTCCTGACCGCAAGCTTCGCGGACGCAATCTCCATCTATCTTCTATCGATGTATCTCGACGTCGACTACTACGATCTCCGGGAACGCGACTATCCGCTGCTTGCTCCCACGGCGATGGCGGAGCGCCTCCGCAAGATTGCCGAGATCTTTCCCCCCAATCCCGGATTCGAATTCAATATCTACTACCGCCGCCGCTCCTGACCCAGCACGCGTAGAGGGGACGCATTGGTCCGCTCGTGTAGGGCAGAGGCGGGCACCGAGTTTGTGAACCGTAACGCCAGCCACAAACAACTCAGGGGCCGGATGTGAGTCCGGCCCCTGTCTCCAAACTCTACTCGTCATCGCAGTGCCAATCACCCCGTATAGTCGCCCCCGACTTCGGCATTCAGCACTGTATGACGCGTTGAGTTTATCGAATCCGCTTCGAAGCAAGCCGCAACTTTACAATGCGTTTGAGTGCCGAGTTGTCAGGAATCCGTCACTTTCTTGTCAATTCGCGCTCTGCAGCACGTCACGCTTCTCCGCGCCGAGCCGCTCTAATCAAGAAACAAAAAAGCTTCCACAGCCCCGCTTGTCTTTTCGCACCTTCGTGCTCTTGGCCTTCCGGGACGATCCGGCTTATTCTGAAGGGACACCGAAAGGCTCAGGTTCCATCTGCCGATGAATTCGCTTCGAATCTACACGCTGGGATTGGGAATGGCGGGCATCGCGTTGGCTAGCTACGCGATATTGCGCCGCAAGCCGAAGAACGCGACTGAAATTGAACACGAACGGCGCGTGTGGCTCAATACAGTCGGCCGCATCACCGATGGCACTGTCATTGACGTGCAGGAAATTACTACTGCCGCCAATCGCCCGGCGACCATGCTGATCTATCAATACGATGTGGCGGGAGTTTCCTACGAGGCTTCGCAGGACGTGACTTATCTACGCCAGTGGATCAATCTTCACTCGTGCCGGCTCGGCCTGCCGACCTCTGTAAAATACGATGCCCGCAACCCCGGGAATTCCATGGTGATCTCCGAAGGATGGATGGGCTTGCGCCAGTAGGTTAGTTGGAATTGCGGGTTGTCGATGAAGCGTCGGGCGCTATCGCCCGGGCCTTCGCCAACACTCGAGGGAAGTTCCCTCAACTCAAAGCTTTCCCAAGGCCAGCGCGACCATATACACAATCTGAACGGCTGCCACTCCGATCCAAATCCGTTGCCGGATTCGCGACCGTCGTATATCCCGCATCAAGTCCGCCGCTGTCGGTTCGCCCTTCAGAACTTGTTGCTCCACCGCTACCGTCACGGGCTGTAAATTGACTGGACGAAGAGGTGCCGTTGTCTTCGGCTTGTCCGGATAAAACACCTTCGGCGTGTCCACCACCTCGGACCACATCGGAAGCAGAATCCACGATTTCGGAATAATGTCGAGAATGGGCTTGGCAGTTAGCTGCAAGGCCACTTGGCTCTCTGGCGCGACTCGATCCGCCAGATTTCGCAGCAACGATCCCCACCAGAAATGACTCAGCTGATCCGTAATCAGTTCGCCTACATCAACCGGCTGCGACTCTAATTCGAGCGGCGGCAGCACCTCTGGAGAAAGTACATCCCCGATATTGGTGAAGACGGTTCGAAACCACGGCAGCCGCAACCGCTCGCCGAGGGCCAGCCCAACATAAACCGGTCGCGAAGTCAGTTGGAGCGGCGGCAGCTTGGTCGGCGCGAACGTATCGCGCAGATTGCCAACCAGCGACCTCCACAACGGCTGCGTCAGACTCGCGGGAGGCAACAAATCAAGCGGAATCTCGCCCTCCGTCGGAGAAGGCTCTCCCTCCGGGTACCACGCTTCAGCCGCGTTCGACCGATAAACCATAGCGTAAAAATCCTCAATTGCAGAGCGGCCTTGCGAATGGACCGGCTTCGGAAGCTTTCAGCCTGACCTTATCAGCTTCGATCCTCAATTTTAGATGTCCGCCATCCCTCTGTCACGCTCATTTACTCACCTTTACGCGCTCCTGCAGACCGAAGCCCAAAGACTCTTCCGACTGAAAAACATTGCGTAACCGCGATCCCCGCCAACTTTCCCTAAGTACATGGACTTTAATGCCGTTGAGCTCAGCCATCCCCATCAAGCACAATCAAAGCGACTAGCCCGCAGCCGCGAGCGGCCCTCGTAAAACATGACTTTGCGAACATTTCGACCTGGAGCTCAGATTGACTGACCGTGCCCAAGCAGCCAAGAAAGCCCTAAAGAGGCTGCGCCGATACTCCCGCTACCGTTTTGACGTTCGCATCCAAGTCTCCGTCTTCCGGGAAGGCCACACCGCCGCTTATTGGGGACGCACGAGCGAACTCGGCCTCGACGGCATTGGCGCCACCCTCAGCGGCGAGATGCAGCCTGGCGAAGTCGTCTCCCTCGAGTTTCCGGTTCCCGTTCCGCCCCACATCACCAAATTGCGCGCCGTGGTGCGCTACAGCGAGGGTCTGCGCTGCGGATTCGAGTTTCTCGTCGTCACCGAGGAGCAGCGCCTGATCCTCCGTCAACTGTGCGTGGTACTGGCCAACGCCAACTAAACTTAAGAGCAGATTCTCTCAGCAACTCCCTCCCAAAACTGCCTTTTTCCCTAACATTTTCGTCGCAATCTCCATTACTGCCGTAACTAACGATAAACAACTCGCCCCGCTTACCATCGATTCATCGCCAGTCGAGATGAGAAAGAACCGTATGGGTGAGAAAGTCGGCCCGGCGGAAACACCAGCCGAACTACCAATCATGGACGCGCTCCCAGAGACTCTCTTGCGAGCTCATTCGCCCCTGCTTGCCCGCATCGCCGATCCTCACTCCCCGTGGCGTGCCAACGGCCAAACTGCGCCGCCGCCTCTCACTACTGAGAAGGCCTACTACGAACAAATCATTCAAAATGCCCCCGAAGCCATCAGCATCATCGATCACGAATTGGGCATTGCCCGCATCAACACCGAGTTCACGCGCTTATTTGGATTTAGCGAAGCCGAAGTCCTCGGCAAACGCCTCGACCAGCTTATTGTTCCCCCCGATCGCTACGCCGAAACCGCCTGGATCTCGGAGAGCCTAAATGCTCAAGCCAAACTCAGTCTCGAGACCCGCCGCCAGCGCAAAGATGGGTCCCTTGTCGAGGTGATGCTCTCTGCCTCACCCGTGATTGTTGACGGCAAGCGCGTCGGATCCTACGCCTCCTACCGCGACATCACCGAGCAGAAGCGGGCCGAAGAATTGAACGCTGCTCTTTACGCCATCGCAGCCCGCAGCCAGTCCGCCGAAGATCTGCAGCAGTTCTTTGCCGCCCTGCACAACATCGTCGGGCAGCTCATGAACGCCCGCAATTTCTACATCGCTCTCTACGATCCGCAAGCCCAGCTCTTGAGCTTTCCTTATTTCGTCGACGAAGCCGACACCGTTCCCACTCCCAAGCGCCTCGGCCGCGGCCTGACCGAATACGTTCTACGCTCCGGAGAACCCTTGCTCGCCACGCCCCAAGTCTTTGACGAACTTGTCCGCCTCGGCGAAGTCGAGCTGATCGGTGCCCCTTCCGTCGACTGGCTCGGCGTTCCGCTCAAGAGCGGAGCCAACTGCATCGGAGCCCTCGTCGTCCAGAGTTACAGCGAGCACACTCGCTTCGCCGAACGCGATCGCGAGATCCTCAAATTCGTCTCCCAGCAGCTGGCCGCCGCTATCGAACACAAGCGTTACGAGGAAGCCCTCCGCCGCTCCGAAGCCCGGTCCCGCTCTCTTATTTTGAGCGCCGCTTTCGGAATTTGCCGCTGCACCTTAGGCGGACGCTTCCTCGACGTCAATCCCGCCCTCATCAATATGCTGGGCTACGCTTCCGTCGAAGATCTGCTCAAACTCAACGTACGACGCGACGTGTTTGCCAACCCTCAGGAACTCGACCGGCTCGCCGACGACTATCGCCGGACCGGTAGCCTGAGTGGGGTCGAAGTCCAGTGGAAACGTAAAGACGGTCACCTCATCACGGTCCGCATGAGCGGATGCGCCTCCACCATTACGGACGAGCCCGAAGAAGTTCTTGAGCTTATTGCCGAAGACATCACCGACCGCCGCCAGCTCGAAGAGCAATTACGCCAGGCCCAGAAAATGGACGCCGTGGGCCGCCTCGCCGGCGGCGTCGCCCACGACTTCAACAACCTGCTCATGGTCATCAACGGATACACCGAGGTCCTGCTCGATCAGCTGGAGCCCGGTAATTCCATGCACCACAAAGTGCAGTCCATACAGCAGGCCGCCGATCGCGCCGCCACCCTCACTCGCCAACTCCTCGCCTTCAGCCGCAAGCAGCTTCTAGAGCTCAAAGTCGTCGACGTCAACACCGTCGTCGGAGATATGGAACGCCTGCTCCGCCCGCTGATCGGCGAAAACATCGAGCTCATCACGCACCTCTCCACCGATACCGGGCACACCCGCGCTGACGCCGGACAACTCGAGCAAGTCATCATGAACCTCGTCGTCAACGCCAAAGACGCTATGCCCGATGGCGGCAAACTAACGCTCCAGACTGCCGACGTCACCGTGCACCAGAGTTTCAGTGCCCACCGTTTTATTAATCCCGGCCGCTACGCCGTAATCTCCGTCTCCGATACCGGACACGGCATGGACAAAGAAACGCAATCCCGCATCTTCGAACCTTTCTTCACCACCAAAGAAAAAGGCAAAGGCACCGGCCTCGGCCTCTCCACTGTCTACGGCATTGTGAAGCAGAGCAACGGATACGTCTTTGCCCAAAGCCAGCCTGGGGCCGGCACGACCTTCCACGTTTATCTGCCCCGCGTCGAAGACACCTCCGAAGAGCTCAGTCCGGCCAAGGTCCAGTCCCACGAACTCGGGGGATGCGAAACCGTTCTCCTCGTCGAAGACGAAGAATCCGTTCGCGAACTCGTCCGCGTTACACTCGTTTCCCGTGGCTATCAAGTCCTCGAAGCCGAAAACGGAGAATGCGGCCTCCGCGTCGCCGAAGCCTGCAAAGATCACATCGACATTCTCATCACCGACGTCGTGATGCCCGGCATCGGAGGTCGTGAGCTCGCCAAGAAACTCCTCTTGCAGCGTCCAGATCTCAGCGTCCTCTATCTCTCCGGATATACCGAAGACGCTGTCATCACGCAAGGCGCCGCCTCCGCCTCTGCAGCCTTCCTGCAAAAACCTTTTACCCTGCAGAATCTCGCCAAGAAAGTTCGCGAAGTCCTCCGCGACCGCACCCTCCCGCCACCGTCGCCGAAATTAAAAGCCAAAGCCGCCTCCAACTAACAACTAACAACGAAGCAATCACGAAACTCCGCAAGCCTCGCCAATCGCAAGGATTCTCCTTCGTGCCTTTTAGTGCCCTTGGCGGTAAAAGGTTTTGCTTGCCCCTGCGAACGACTTTCCCCCTGCACCTTTTCCTCGCCAATCTCGTCCTATACATAGCGGCAAGCGCCGGCCGGCGGAAGCAATCCACCCCCGTGCCCTGAGCGTACTTCGAGTAAGGTGAATTCATGTCGACCGTGAAACCCACATCCATTCCGTCCTCCGAGATCACGCCCCGCTCCACCTACCTCAACCGGCGCAACTTTCTCACCGGAGCCGCGCTCACCACCGCCGCCGCCGCCACAGGACTAGTCTTCCGCGACCTTGCCCAGCCGTCCCACTCCGCGCGCGCCAACACCAAGATCGACGGCATTCAGAAAAGTCCCTTTAGCACCACAGAAAAAGAGACGCCTTACAAAGACGTCACCACCTACAACAATTTTTACGAATTCTCGACCGATAAAGAAGGACCCGCTGAAGAAGCCAAGAACTTCAAGAGTCGTCCCTGGACCGTCACCATCGACGGCGACGTCAAGAAAAAACAAGAGCTCGACATCGACGCCATCCTCAAAATGACGGCTCCCGAAGAGCGCATTTACCGCCATCGCTGTGTCGAAGGATGGTCCATCGTGGTTCCGTGGATCGGCTTTTCGCTCAGCGAACTCGTCAGGCGCGCCGACCCGCTCCCCAAAGCCAAGTTCGTCGAATTCACAAGCCTGTACGATCCCAGGCAAATGCCCGGCCAGCGCACCGGCGTCCTGCAGTGGCCCTACGTCGAAGGCCTTCGCATGGACGAAGCGATGCACCCTCTCGCTCTCCTCTGCTTCGGCATGTACGGAGAGCTTCTCCCCAACCAGGACGGAGCTCCGCTCCGCATCGTGGTCCCATGGAAATACGGCTTCAAGAGCGCCAAATCCATCGTCCGCATCCGTTTCACTTCAAGCCAACCCGTCAACACCTGGCAAGTCTCTTCACCGCGCGAATACGGCTTCTACTCCAACGTAAATCCCAACGTCGACCATCCCCGCTGGAGCCAGGCGACGGAACGCCGCCTCGGAGAATTCCGCAAGCGCCCCACCCTGATGTTTAACGGATACGATCAGGTTGCCAGCCTGTACACGGGCATGGACTTGAAAAAGAACTTTTAGTCAATTGGTGATTTACGATTTGTAATTTGCAATTAAAAGGCGGGGGCGGACGGTTGCAGATTTTCAATTACAAATCACAAATGAAGTTGCGCCTCACCAAATTCGTCGTCTTCCTGGCCGCTCTAATCCCCGTCGCCCTTCTTCTCTGGAAATACTTCCACGACTCTCTCGGCGCCAACCCCATCGAGTTCATCACTCACTCCACCGGAGACTGGACGCTTCTCTTCCTCCTCATCACTCTCTCCATCACCCCACTCCGTCGCATCACCCGCCAATACTGGCTCATCTCTCTGCGCCGCATGCTCGGGCTCTTTGCTTTCTTTTACGGAACTTTACATTTCCTCACTTACATCTGGCTCGACAAGTTCTTCGACCTCCACGAAGTTTGGAAAGATGTGTTCAAACGCCCCTTCATCACCCTCGGATTCTCCGCCTTCGTCCTCATGATCCCGCTCGCGCTCACCTCCACCGCTTGGTCCATCCGCCGCCTGGGAGGCAAAAACTGGCACCGCCTCCACCGCCTCGTCTATCTCACCGCTATTCTTGGCGTCGTCCATTACTACTGGCTGGTAAAAGCCGATCACCGCAAACCCGTCGAGTATGCCGTTGCTCTCACCGTCCTTATTCTCTACCGACTAGGCTTCTGGATCTCAGAAACACGTCTCACCCCAGGCCGCTAAGAACTGCGCAAGCGGGAAAGCGAAATTACCGTTCTGGATGTTGCCTTGACAAGTTGATGTGCAAAGTGATCATGCCCCAGGCCGGCCATTTCTGGTATCCTTACAGGTTTTCCTCCATACGAGGTATGCCGTGGAGCATCGTGCGCAGAAATATCATCGTGGGCGGCTGAGCGAGGCCATCCGCGAGGAGATCGAAACGATTTTGGAAGGTGAGCTGGCCGATCCTCGGATTGGATTGGCGAGCGTGAGCGCGGTGCTCATGGCGACGGATGCGCGGTCGGCACGGGTCATGGTCACGGTGGCGGGCGACGAGGCGGAAGCGGAGCGGACGCTGGAGGGGTTGGCGGCGGCGAAGAATTTTGTGCGGCATGAACTGGCGGAACGGCTGCGGTTGCGGAAACCTCCTGAGCTGTACTTTCAGATCGATCGCGCCGATGAGTTGGAAGGGCGGGTCGACGAGTTGCTGACGCGCGAGAGAAAACGGCGACGGAAGGGTACGGAACCGAAAGCGGAGAAATAGTTCTCAGTCGTCAGTTAGAAGCACTTTGTACCTATCTGAGATTCGCGAGCCTAGAACCGAGAAACGCGCGACCGAAAAGCAAAACAGAAGCAAAAGCAAAACGGCACTTCATGCTTGACCGTGTGCTACAGGAAATTCGAGTACGTCGCCGATTCGTCGTGACCTCGCATGCGCGGCCGGACGGAGACGGGATCGGGTCGGCGCTGGCTTGTGGGCAGATTCTGCGCCTGATGGGTAAAGATGCCGAAGTGGTCATGCATGACGGCGTGCCGCGCATTTATCAAAACTTACCTTTCGCGGATCGCGCGATTCAGTCCAACACAGTCCCTGAGAACGATGCGGTCATCCTGCTGGAATGCGACGGGGTGCGGCGAACGCTGTTGGAGGGGCTGGAAGAATGTTTCCTGATCAATATTGACCATCACGTGAGCGGGCGAAATTTCGGTCATATTAATTGGATCGATTCGTCGGTGATGGCGACGGCGGAGCTGGTCTATCGGCTGGCGCGGCTGGCTTGCGTTCCGGTGGATCGAGATATCGCGACTTGCTTGTACACGGCGTTGATGACCGATACAGGGTCGTTCATGTTCGAAGGAACGAACGAACATACGTTTGCGGTGGCGCGGGAGTTGGTGTTGGCGGGAGCGGATCCGGCGCAGTGTGCGCGGCATATTTATTTTGGACATTCGACGGCGAAGATGCGGCTGCTGGGGACGGCGCTGTCGAGTTTGCATCGGGAAGGTCCGCTGGCATGGATTTGGGTAACGCAGGAGCAGATGACGCGTTTTGGGGCGCGGGAAGAGGATTGCGAGGGGCTGGTCAATTATGCGCTGTCGATCGCGGAGGTGCAGGTGGCGATTTTTTTTCGCGAGTTGCCGGATGGGCGGTATCGCATCAGCCTGCGCAGCAAAGGAGAAGTGAACGTTTCGACAGTCGCGGAACATTTTGGCGGAGGCGGACATAAATGCGCGAGCGGTTGTTCGGTTGATGGTCCGCTGGTATTGGCCGTGGCGCAAATTGTCGAGCGTCTGCGGGCGGAAACTGCAATCTTGAACACGACGAAATGATTGAGGGAAAAAGTCTGCGAACGCGAACCGACGGGCTGGTGCTGGTGGCGTTCTGCGGGTTCCTTTTTTTCTATGGGCTGGGGGCGTTCGGGTTGCTGGGGGCGGACGAACCGCGCTATGCGCAGATCGCGCGCGAGATGCTGAATCGGGGGGATTGGGTTACTCCGACGCTGCTGGGGAAGCCATGGCTGGAAAAGCCGGTGCTGTACTACTGGGAGGCGATGTTTTCGTTTCGCTTGGTGGGGGTTTCGGATCAGGCGGCGCGGTTGCCGGCGGCGTTCGATGCGGCGGCATTGATTGCGGCGATCTACTTTTTTCTGCGACGCTTTCGTCCGGGCAGTGAACTGGATGGAGCGTTGATCACGGCGAGTTGCGCGGGTGTGATCGGATTTGCTCGTGCGGCGGCGACGGATATGCCGCTGGCGTCGTCGTTCGGCATTGCCATGCTGGGATGGTTTGCGTGGTACCAAAGCAAGCGGCGCATCTATCTCGTCGCGTTTTATGTTTTTCTGGCGCTGGGAACGCTGGCGAAGGGGCCGGTGGCTCCGGCGCTGGCGGCGGTGATTCTCTTTCTGTTTGTGGCGGCGCGGCGGGATTGGTACCTGATTGTTCGTACTCTTTGGCTTCCAGGAGTTGCTATTTATCTGGTCGTCGCTCTGCCTTGGTATGTTGCGGTTCAACTGCGCAACCCGGAGTTTTTTCGTTTCTTCATTCTGGAACACAATCTAGCGCGATTCTCGCAGGATGTGTATCACCATCGTCAGCCGTTCTGGTTCTACCTTCCCGTATTCTTGTTGGCCATGATGCCGTGGACGTTTGTGTTTCTTGCGGCAGTAGCTGAGCGCGTGCGGGTGATCTGGTCGGAAGGCCGGGCGGCGCTGGGAAGCGCGGAAGATTCGTGGGCGCTATTTTTGTTGATATGGATGCTGGTGCCGGTGTTGTTCTTCAGCGTATCGCAGTCGAAGTTGCCGGGATACATTTTGCCGGCGGTTCCGGCGGGCGCATTGCTAGTGGCAGAGTATTTGGAATCGTGCCGCAGTGAAAATCATTCGGGTGCTGGCGGGCGGTTTGCGTTGCCATTCGCGGCCGGACATGGCTTTTTCTGCGGTTGGCTGATATTCGCGGCTTTTTCCGCGGCATCGATCGCTGCGCTGCATCATCTGCCATGGGGAAGGGGAACTTACATTTCCGGCGCGATCGCGGTGCTGGTTGCGTTGGGGATCAGCACCGCATTGATGTCGCGCGCAGGGCTCCGGCTTTTGCGCCCTCTTACATTGTTTGCGGTGGTCGTGGGTGTTGCGGTTGTGGTTCGTTCGGCTGGTCCGGTGATTGATGCTACACAATCGGCGCGTTCGATCGTGGAACGCATCCAATCATTTTCGCGCGAGCCGGTGCCGGTGGCGCTTTACCGGGTGAGTCGAGTCCAGGAATATGGGCTGGAGTTTTATCTCGACCGGGCCACGGGGAAGTATGAAGACGGGAATGTACCTGCCGGAGAGCATGTCGTGGTGGCGGCGCAGGGGTCGCAGCCGCAGGTGGCGCAACTGGTTCCGGGACGGCGGGTGTCATACTTGACGAGCATCCCGGCGCAGAAAGTGGATTTGTATTGGGTAGGGAAGTGAAAGGGCGGGTCCCGCAGCGGCTAAAGCCGCGTCCTATGCTGGTTCCGGGGCGGATGGGCTGAAGCCCATCCCTTTCAAAACGCGTCCACTTGTTATGGGATGCGCTCTCAAGTAAGGCTGCTGGTTTTATGGAAATTCTCGATCTCCGACATTTCACTTCCGCTGATCTTCGTCCGCTGCTGGAAGATGAGATTGTGGTGTGGGGCCGACTGCTGTCGTGGGACTACGCGACTTCCGCGGAAATGATCTTGCGCTACATGGATGCGAAGATCTTGCCAGGTTATGCGGCGATCGAGCGGGGCAGTATTTTTGGTTATTCGTTCTTTGTTTATGAGCAGAGCAAGGGCGTAATCGGCGATCTTTTTGTGCGGGATGGGTCGCGGAGCGCGGAGCGTCATGACGTGGAAGAACAACTGCTGACCCACGTCATTGAGACGTTGCAGCAATCGCCGGGGATCCATCGAGTGGAGGCGCAGCTGCTGGCGCACGGGTCGGGGGAGGTGGCGCGTCCTTTTCAGCAACAGGGGTTCAGCCGGCATCCGCGGGTGTTTATGAATTTTGAGATTGGCAGGCATGCCCCGGTAGCGCCTACGCTGGCCGCGCGGTTCGAGATTCGGCCGTGGTCGGAGGCGGAATATCAGGCGGCTGCGGCGCTGATCACGGCGGCCTACCGCGGGCATGTGGATTCGGAAATCAACGATCAGTACCGCACGCTGGCGGGTTCACTACGATTTCTTAATAATATTGTGCGGTTTCCGGGATGCGGGACTTTCGATCCCCGGGGTTCTTTTGTTGTGCATGAAAAGCGCACTCGAACACTCGTGGGACTGATTTTGTGTTCCCAAGTGCGGTTCGATGTCGGACACATCACGCAGGTGTGCGTGCTTCCCGAGTATCGTTCTGGTGGACTGGGCGAGGCGATGCTGGCGGCATCGACGCGAAGTTTGCGGGAACGCGGGTTTAACTTCATCTCGCTGACCGTGACGGAGGCGAATGACCGGGCGATTGCGTTGTATAAGCGGATCGGGTTTGAATCGGCGCGGGTGTTTGATGCGTTCGTGTGGGAAGGGTAGGAGAGCTTTCAGCCATCAGCCATCAGGTAGACCGTTCCTCATCGCACGACTGGACCGTTCTTTTGCATCGCCGAATGCAATATCTCTAACGGCGAGTCAGCTCTGTACGAGTAAATTCTTTGGTCAAGATGGAGGAGAAAGACGTGGAACGGGGGCAATGGCTGCCGTTCTACACGGGTCAAAAAATACCTCCGCGTCGACCTTCCCCGAGACGGCGCGGAGGATTTGAAATGGAAACCGGAGTCTCAAGCAAGATCGTCGCGAGCCACGGACCCTTGTTCTCAGTTGGACGCAAGCACATCGCCGAGGGGGCAGGCTGTGAATCCAATCCAAGTTGGCTTCCAATCTATAAAACGAGATTGCTATCGAAATCCCTTCGTGAATCCGAAAAACTATTTTGGGAAATCAGCGGTCTGACCGCTTGTCCATTGGTCTGGATGGACTAGGGGCGCAGGATATTCTTGGCGATAAACAGAACATTGGCCGGGCGTTCTGCCAAGCGGCGCATGAAATACGGGTACCATTCGGTTCCAAAGGGGATGTAGACGCGAACGCCCCATCCTTCTTTAACCAAACCTTGTTGCAGATCGCGGCGTATGCCGTGCAGCATTTGAAATTCGAAGGCATTGCGGGGGATGTGTTCGGCGATCGCGAAGGCTTTAGCCTGGTTGATGATGGCTTCGTCGTGGGTAGCTAGTCCGTGGAAGACGCCGCTTTTCATAAGCGTTTTCATGAGCTTGACGTAGTTGGCGTCCACTTCTGACTTCTGCTGGTAGGCGATGGCCTCGGGCTCTTTGTAAGCTCCCTTGCAGAGGCGGATGCGGATGCGGTCGGCGAGGAGTTTGTCGACGTCCGCCTCGGCGCTGCGCATGTAGGACTGGATGACGGTGCCAACGTTGTTCTGATTGCCGGGAACGCGATGGAGTTCGTGGACGAAGTCGAGGGTGCGCTGGGTGTAGGCGGAGCCTTCCATGTCGACGCGAACGAAGTTCTTGGGCGTCATACTGGCGGCTTTGGCGACGAGTCCGCGAACGATGTCGTAGGCCATCTTTTCGTCGACGTCGAGGCCCATGTGGGTGAGTTTGAGGCTGATGTTGGCGTTCAGTTTGTGGACGGCGATCTGATCGAGGAGGTCGTGGTAGAGCTGGGCGCTGGCACGGGCTTCGTCGGCGTTGGTGACATTTTCGCCGAGGTTATCGATGGAGACGCCGGCTCCGAACTGATTGACGGCGGCGGCGGCGCGGATGGCATCGGAGACCTCGTTGCCGGCTACGAAGCGGGCGGAGGTGCGCTGGCCGAAGCTCGAGCGCTCGGCGATTCCGCGGAGGGCTCGGCTCTCGGATAGGGCGATGAAAAAGGCCCTTAGCATCGGGCACCGGAGGGCGGTCGAGGGGGAATTTGCGGGTTGGAACTGCCGGAGACTTTCATGCGTTCGTATGCGGCATTAACACTATTTTTTACCACAAAGCGGTCGGGTACGCTGTGACGGTTGAGACAACCGGGGTTTGAGTAAGGTTCGATGTTTCAGCCTTTTCAAGAATTAGTCCTGCAACTGCGTGGCGGCGCAAGCGAGATGGGGGAAGTCACATCTCTACGCACGTGGCGGTGGTAGGGGTCGTGTAGAATAACCGTTTGTATATGGACCTCTCCGCGATACAGCACGCTTTGCGCGAGCGCAACATCGACGCGTGGCTTTTCTACGATCATCATCATCGCGATCCAATCGCTTACCGCGTACTCGGTTTGCCGGAAGGGTTGATGGTGACGCGGCGTTGGTACTACCTGATTCCGGCCAAAGGCGAGCCCATCAAGTTAGTTCACAAGATTGAATCAGGACACCTGGACACACTACCTGGGGTGAAGAAGCAATACGCCGGGTGGGAAGAGTTGTTTGCGGGATTGAAGCAGATGCTGGCGGCGCATCGCGACGTGGCGATGCAGTATTCGCCGAATAATTTTGTGTTCACGATTTCGATGGTGGATGCGGGTACGGCGGACATGATCCGCGGGCTGGGCAAGAACATCGTGAGCGCGGCCGACCTGATTGCACAGTTTGAAGCGACGCTGACAGAGGAGCAGATTAAGTCTCATTTTGCGGCGCGCGACGTGATCGATGCGGTGACGGCTGACGCGTTCAAGGAAATCGGGCGGCGGGTGCGCGGCGGCGGGACGTACGAGCATGAGATCCAGCAATTTTTTATGGATGCCTTTGCCCGCGAGAACATGGTGACGGACGATCCTCCGATTGTCGCGGTGAACGCCAATAGCGGGAATCCACATTACGAACCCAGTGCGAGCCGGCCGGTTCCGATTCGCGAAGGGGATTTTGTTTTGCTGGATGTTTGGGCGAAGAAGAATACCCCAGGCGCGATCTACTACGACATCACCTGGGTTGGGGTGGTAGGAAAGGCTCCGACGGAACGGCAGCGCGAGATTTTCAAGATTGTCAGCGAGGCGCGCGATCTTGGGGTGAAGACGGTGCAAGATGGGATCGCGGAGGCAAGACCGATTGCGGGATGGGAAGTCGATCACGCAGTGCGGGGACATATCAAGGACGCGAAATACGGAGAGTATTTTATCCATCGCACAGGGCATTCGATTGGCACCGAGGTGCATTCGAATGGAGCGAATATGGATGACCTGGAGATTCACGACGAGCGGCGGATCCTGCCGAACTCGTTATTCTCGATCGAACCGGGAATTTACCTGCCCGAGTTTGGCGTGCGGCTGGAAGTGGATGTGCTGGTGCGAGAGGGAAGCGCGGAAGTGACTGGTAGAATCCAGAGAGAGATCGTGACTATCTGAATGGCGAAGCCAAATATAGATAAATCCAGGAATGTTGCGCCGGCTGAACCGGAGTATCCGCTGACGACGATGGCGGTGGTTGCGCCCATTGTGGGCTGGCTGATTCCGGGCGGCGGGCACCTCCTATTGAAAAGATATGGGCGTGGCGTGTTGCTGCTGATTTCGGTGGTGGCGATGTTCCTGATTGGGCTGGGGATGCAGGGACGAATTTACAAGCCGAATGGCGGCGATATTCTCGACATATTGGGCTTTGTTGGGGATGTGGGATCGGGATTGCTGTATTTTATTGCACGCGCTATGGATTGGGGCAACGTGATGGCGGCGAATGCTGCGGCCGATTACGGCAAGACATTTCTGATTGTGGCGGGCTTGTTGAATTTTATCGCCGTAGCTGACGCCCATCATATTGCGTTGGGGAAGAAACCGTGAGCATCAACTTATCGCATTTCTCGGCGGCGGTGGTGTTCGCGCTGTTTGCGTCCATTGTATTTGGAATAACCCAGCGGAATACCACGATGGAGCAGGTGAAGTACGGAGCCTACTGCTTCGCGTTGTTCGTCGGAGGAGTGTTTCTGGCGGGCTGGGTGATGGCGCTGATCCGGCGGTAGGGCAGTTCTCAGTTGGAACCCTCCGACACACAGTTTTTGACTCGATGTCCTGGTGATTCCACTCATCACGGTGGTTTTTTCGTTCGCGCGACGAAAGCTGTCTAGTCTGGTGGTTCGGCTTGCAGGCCGTCGCCCGGGGCTAGCGGCAGGTGGGAGGCTCCGCCGATCAGGCCGCGTTCTTGAGGTGAATACTTGCTTCGAAATTTCTCTGAGTTGATGAGCTGATCGCGCTGTTGCGGGGTCATGTCGCGCATGCTGCGAATGGCGCGATTGACCGCCTGGCGACGATCGGGCGGGAGTTGTTTGAACTGCTGAAAGAGCTGACGGGTCCGCTGCTTTTGATCGGGCGTGAGGTGCTCCCAGGTTTCCATACGATTCAGCACGCGCTCCTGCTGGGCGGGGGGGAGACTGGAGAAATGTTGTAAGCGCTGCTGCAGGCGCGCTTGCTGCTGCGGCGGAAGCTTACGGAACTGGGGGTCGCTCTCGAGGGCCCGGCGCTGCTGCGTGGGCGACAGGTCTTTATAGTGGCGGAGCCAGTTTCCGGCATGGCCTGGCTGGTTCTGCCGAGGCCGGGCGGAGTTAGGGGGGCTCGGATTGCTACTACCCGGCTTCTGAAAGCGATGCCATTGTCCATCCGCATCCTGAGCCTTTCGTCGTTGTGGTTGCGGATGCGATTGCGGCGGGTGAGCGGGAGGGGAGGGGCGCCGGTTTTGGGCGAACGAGGGTGTCAGCAGCAGAAGGGCTGCGAGACAGCGCGCAAGTATTACCCGGACCGACAACGATTGGTCTCCTGACAACAAACTAATTCGTAAAAACTGAATGCGGTGAAGCTGAATCTGCGAAGCGGAACCAGTTTTCTGGTTCCTTGCGAATCTTAACGGTGAATCTCCTACTCTCGAACCTTATTCGTGGGACCCGTTTTCGTTGAACCCTCTACTTATTAGAACTAAGGGTTCGCGTTTACGTCTTCCTGCACCTGCAGATCATCGAGCACATCGAAATCGGCATACAAATCGTCATTGCGATCAAGGGCCTGCAGATCGCCGACAGCGGTACCCGGCTGCACCGGCAGCCCTAATGATGGCGGTTTGGTCGCCATCGCATCCGTTTCGAAGAAAGAGGATTTGTACCGAATCCCAATTCCAGTGCCCAGTGCTCCTACTACCAAGATTGCGGCAAGGGACGCGGCCCACGCGGGGTGTCGAATCCAACTCAGCCAGGAATGCCGGGGCCGCGCCATCTCGTCGCGCAAGCGCGCCTGCAGACGGGTGTCGAAATAGGGAGAAGGTTCGGGCGCTTGCCATTCATCGAGCAGGGCCATGGTCTGTTGAAAGTCGCGCAGACGGGCGGCACAATCGGTACAGGACACTATGTGTTTGCCAACCTCCGGCTCAAGCGTCGATGCGTCGAAGCCAGCGGCCAGTTCCGGCAACAGTTCGCGAATTTGATTGCAATTCATACTGCTTCCTCTACTTCCCTGAAACAAACTCTTTGAGCTGTTCGCGCAAAGTCTCGTAGGCGCGAAACAGCAATGACTTGGTGGCGGACTCGCTCAGTTTTAAGACGCGGGCGATTTCGCGGTAATCCATTTGCTGATACTTGTGCATAATGACGGCAACGCGCTGGCGTTCGGGCAGCGCGTTCACTTTGCTGCGGATGGCCGCCAGCCGTTCGCGTTGCAAAATCTGCTCCTCCGCGGAGAGCGATTCGTCGGCCAAGTCTGGCGTGGTTCCGGTTTCCTGATCGGGCTCGTCGAGGCGAACGGTATTTTCCGGACGCTCATGGCGATTGTCCCGGGCGTGGTTGACGGCCAGGTTGGTGGCGATGCGATACAGCCAGGTCGTAAACTTTGCGCTCGGTTCGTACGTGGTACGCGAGCGGTAGACACGGAGAAAAACTTCCTGCGCAAGTTCTTCGGCGGTGGATGGGTTGTGGCACAAACGGTACATGAAGCCGACGATGGGACGACGATATTTCTGGACGAGGTAGGCGAAAGCGGATTCGTCTCCAGTTTTCACACGGAGCATGACATCTACGTCGGAGAGAGTGCCGTCAGTGTTGACCATGGAATTTGCCATGGGAACAGGCGGATTGGAGGGCGCTCCCGCAAAATTGAGCAAGGCGCGATCGAGCATTCCACCGGCTGACGCCCCACCATCCAGCAAACCGCGGTCGATGGCAATGCTGCTCACCTTCATAAGAACCCCGTCTACGGGCGAAAGTTGCGTCTCGCCGGGAAGGGGATTGTCGGCGGAAGTGTTTTCGCCTGAGTCACTTAGGGATCGATCCTCGGGAATGTCGGAGGCGGACATGAAAGGGTGTTGCAAAGAGGCTATCGGGAGCGGCGAAAGCGGTCAAGAGGCGGGTTGGGTGCTGGAATCGCCGGTAATGGAAAACAACCGATTAAGAGTACGAACGCATTCAGAGTCTCCGTTCGCCTTGGGTGACCTCGGCGGGACTTTGGAAGGGTGGTTTGCATAGAAACACGGAGTCGCGGCTTCGCAAGCTCGTTCGGGGGCTACAATACTGGAATTGAGGGAGGCAACGCAACGAAAGGGATCGGGGGTGCGGATGTGTGGACGGGAACCGAAGGGTGAGCCTCCCAACCAGGGGAGAGAGCGATCGAGGTCTCGTGTTCGTTGACCTTAACACCGCAGTTGCTTAATGCCAGAGGGAACCGTCTTGAACTCCGATAATCGTATTGCCGTCCGACATGTGTTCGAGGCGCGGATTCTGATTCGTTTCGCCAGAGGGGAGCAGAAATTTTCGGCCCAGGGGTGGGCGCGAGATCTGAGTGAGAGCGGACTGGGCGCGTTCGTTGCCGAGAGACTCGAATTGGGGGAACTAGTAACCTTGCAAGTTCCACTGGGAGACAGCGGGAAAGAGACGATCGCTGCAAAAGTTGCGCGCCAACTGGGGACACAGTATGGATTTCAATTTACCGCGTTGAGCGCTAAGCAGCGACGTGCGATCCAATCGGCGTTGAAGACGCAAAAAGAGATTCCGTTCCATCCAATGAAGAACTAACCGCTAAGCTAAAGCATGCGATTCAGAGTTGGAACTCTTGAAGATACGCCCAGTTTCTGCGCAATGGAACTTGATCCCGACGTCCGCACCCTTGTCAGTTCATGGACCGAGGAGCAACACCGCAAAACTCTCTGCGACCCGGATTCAATCTATTTGGTAGCGGAAGACGAACACGGGGGGTAAAGGGCTTTGCCATTCTGCTCGGTTTTCAGTCGGAGAATAATTCGATCGAGCTTAAGCGAATCGTGGTCTCGGTGCCGAACCGGCGTGTTGGCAGGAAGTTGCTTGAAGTCGCCGCCCACAAAGTCTTCACTGAGCATCACGCGCACCGGTTGTGGCTAGACGTTTTTCCGACAAACGATCGAGCGCGCCACGTTTACAAGACGTTTGGTTTTCGGGAAGAGGGTCAATTGCGGGAAGCTGTGCGTCGCGACGGATCGTATCATTCGCTAATCCTGATGTCGATGCTGGAAGATGAATACCGGGCGAGTTCGCATTTTCCAGATGCACGGGAGATCTAACTTTAGTCGCCCTCCAACCTCGATGGACTCTTCAGATCAATTCATACGGCTTCAGCCTGGCTCCATGGACGTTTTCGATGAGAAGAAGCAGAATCCCATTCAGCTACTGGGTTTCGCTAGCCGAACTCGAGAAAAAAGAAGAGCTCGGCGAGCATATGAGTGGGAGGTTTCGGGACACTTGGGGAAGGGTTCCTGGGATCTCCCACTTAAGTAAAAAATCTTTCGACTCGTCAGCCAATTCCACGCAGGTCGTTCCCTTGAGGATCTCCCGCAAGACTCTTCTTAATTAACTCCGGGTGCAAACCCGGGATTCCAAAACCGCACCAAACTCAGCTTTGCGGACCGGACCGTCCAGCCGAGCGTGACTCCGCTGCACGAGGAGCAGAATTGCCCCGCGTCCATGTTCACCCTCGTAGCAACAATCGTCGCTGCAGCCGTGACTACCCCCTCCTGGTGTGGGGATCCTTGAGCGTATACCGGGTACCGAGCGAATGGAGCGCGATCCGAAGATGCTCCGTCGCCAAGATGGACATGAGCCTCGCATTCACGGCGCAAGGCGAAACTTGCGCAGAAAAAGGTGCTTCAACACCCAATCAAAGAGGAAATGCTGGTGCCAATGCAGAGCGAAAGACGATCCCCTAAAACGCAAAGTGGCTCGGGACTTGTGTATAATAAACGACTTACCGCACTAAAGTGGGCGCATAACTCAGCGAAGACCAGCTCACTTCTCAAACCCCGCTCCACTCGCCAGTTTCCCTAAGTCGGTGTCCCGTTCCGGTGGAACCTTCCACACCATTCCCGCTCTCTCCCCCGCCTTACTCACTAACTCCACCAAAGTAGACCCCTCGAAAGACCCCACCACCAAAGTTCAATCGACTTATCCAGCCAAACCAACGAGTGTGGCCAGAACCCGAAAGGACACCATGCAAAAGAAGTGCGGCAAATTTCTAGCCGACTGGAGAGACGCCACCGGAACCCGCCGTCGTAAAGCCTTCGAAACGGCACGAGAAGCCAAAGAGCACCAGGCCAAGATGCGCCTGCAGGCACAACTCACAAACCCCAAACAGCGGCGGGCACCATCGCGCGGGCCGCTCTCGAATACCTCCAAGCCAACAAGCAAAATCCCAACACGCGTGCCGCGCTCGCGTCCATCGTCGCCCAACTCGGTAGCGAAAGCCCCTCGCGTCTCACCGCCGAAAGTGTCGCCGCGGTCCAGGCGAAGTGGGCGGACTACGCGCAGCACACTCGCTCCACCTACTCCAAATGCCTTCGCCGATTTCTCCGCTGGCTCGAAGAAATCGGCCAAGCCCCGCTCACCGTCTCCCGCGCCGTCCGCCGCGTCCACCAACCTCAGCCGCGAGCAATTATTGCAACGGATGATGAACGCAGACGACTCTTCGACGCCGCGGCTCCTCCAATGAAATTCTTCCTCATGCTCTGCGGCGACCTCGGGATCCGCCACCGCACCGCCGCCCGTATGTGCCTCGCCAACTACGACGCACCCACGCGCTCCCTGCGCTTCACCACCAAAGGCAACACCCACCAAACCTTGCCCGTCACAGCCGCCATCGCTCGCGTCCTCGACGCCCTCCCCGCCTTCTCCGACCGCAACGAGCCCATCATCAACCTGCTTCGCGCCGGAGCGAAGCCCGGGCACCGTCCCGGCCAAAATCCCCGCATGCTCAAGCAGTGGACGAGCCTCAAAAAACGTCTCGGCATCCGCGCCGAGCTCCGCATCCACGACCTTCGCCGCACCCTCGCCGAAGACGTCTGGGAAGCCACCCACGATCTGCGTACTGTCCAAGCCCAGCTCGGCCACCGCAGCCCCACCACCACCGCCCGCTACCTCGCCAACCGCATCCAGTTGCAGGACCTCGAACCCGTCCTGCAAAGCGTCCTCGCCTTGCGCGTTAAGCGAGCCCAACAACAGGAGCGATCTTGACCCCGTTCAAGCCGTTCCCCGAACAGTCCGACGAGGAGAAGCTCGCCAGTTACTCGGCCGCTCTCCTCGCACGGAACGACGCCTTCCACGCCCTGGAAAAAAACGCCGACGCTGTCCACGAGGCCACCCTCGATCGCGACCGCGCCCGCGACGAACGCGACGCCCTCCAACGCCAACTTGACGCCATACTCAATTCCCGCTCCGACGCACCGTCGACGCCCCAGGAAATCACCCGCCGCATTCTCGCCGGAACCCTCCAACCCGCTCTCGCCAAAGCCGCGCTCTACGCGCTCCAGGTCAGCCTCAGCGCGAAACGCACCGAACATCTCATCGCTGCCCAGCAGCAGAAAGAGGAACGCCTACGCTCGCAAAAACAACGACCGCAAGAACCGCGCCCAGCGCCGCCCCGAGCCCGAAGCAAAAAGAAGCGCCCCACCAAAAAACGCAAGTGATCTACCCCGAGCACGGCACCGGACGCACCGCGAAACTCGCCCGATGCGCCCACTGCGGAGGCAAACCGCTCATCGTCCGCCGCTGCGGCACCCGCCGGAGCTGCGCCGTCTGCAGCCACTGCGGATTCCATCACCGCACCAAACTGAAATAGCACCAGGGCGCCATGCGCGTCCGTCGCCACGGTGAAGCTGTGGCAACGGCCGCGCAATCCATGCCGGACGCCGGCAGACGAGCAACACCAACCCCAACCACAAGAGCAACCCCACGCGCCGACGCGCTCAGGGCTAAGTCCAGCCCTCTCACGCCCGGCTTCGCCGTGCGTGTTCGCACCGGCCTTAGCAACGTGCGCCTCCACTCCACGGCCGCAAAAACGCGGCCGCTCCGTTCCGGCGGTTGTTCGTCCGCTCGCGCTCCGTAGCGCGGGGCAGCTTCGCCGCCCCGCACAACTCCGCGCATCTCTCAGGGGCTACGCGCCCCTCGCACCCCCGCCGCGCCAGGACGCCCTCGCCCCCCCCGCCGCGTAAGCACTTACCCCTAAGGGCGCGTCCGCAAAAAACGCGGCCGCAACGGGCTAAGTGCAACGCTCTGGGGGGCAAGGTCAGGCGCGGGGCCGCAACCCCCCCCACTCCCCTCTGCGGCAAAAAGCAAAAGCAACACCAACCCCAACCCCGGCGCGTCCACACGCGCCCACCAGCGGGGCCAGCCCCGCACCCCGCTGGGGGCTGTCTGCCCCCAGTCCCCCGAGCAATAGGCTCAAACAAAACCAAGTTAGTAAGTGTCCAACCGACGCGACTAAAGAGCAGGCAAAGAATGGCCAGAACGAGGGTTTCTTTCGACCCCAAGACGGGTGTAGCCTCAAGAAAGATGCCGTCAATACTCCTAGAATCGCTGAGATCTGAGCGCCCAACGATGCCGCTTTATCACTACACCTCGACCGAGGGCTTAATAGGAATCGTGAAGAGCAAGTCTCTACGAGCATCGGCCATTCAGTTCCTAAACGACACTGCGGAGTACCAACATGCCGCGTCGGTCACCACCAAGCTCCTGGGCGAATATATCTACCTTGGGGGTGGTCCGCCGCAGCGCATTTGCGATCGCCTATTGGCGGTCGTGCCGTACGCAAGCGGTATCGCGTTCGCCGGCTCACTCTCAGAAGAGAAAGACAAGTTGAGCCAATGGAGGGGGTTTCAGCATTGGCTTTGCCCCATGGCTTATCGAACAGCAAGCAAAGAAGCAGGGGTTCGACCTAGTCAGGTGCGTGTACGATCCAACCGAGCAAGAGGCCATTTGCAAGGAGATCATTGCCCACGCTGCCGCCGCCGCGGAGGCGGTCCAAAACGACCCTCTAACGGTCCCCCCAGACACGGAAATGGGAAAGAAGCTGGCCAAGATAGTGGCGGAGTCAGTCAAAATGTGGGAGGCCTTTATCGGGCCGATGATGCAAATCGCGCCCGCCCTCAAGAATCCAACCTTCGAGGAAGAAAGGGAGTGGAGAGTTGTGCGAGGCCCATTCTCCGAACAGGATGCTCCGCCGCGAGGCCTTTGTTTCAGAGCCGGGAAATACACAGTGATACCCTACCTCAACTTCGAGCTTGCGGATCAGGATCGCCCCCTCGAACTGGACGAGATAATCGTCGGACCGAACCCAGATCCCGACCAAGCGATCAGATCGGTGAAGTACCTCCTTGAAGCGGAGAACGTCCGGTGCAGGAACGTAAGAGAATATTCAGGCACATTGCGCAACTGGTAGACGAAAACACCCACCCCCCACCCACGCGCCGCGCGGCGCCACCAACAAGATTTTTTCGCTGCAAATCCCGTCCCACCTGCTAATCTTCCCTCATCAGTTGGATCCAACGTCGCCGCTGGAGCAGGCGCGGCAAACGCCACACGAAGGCCGCTCTCATAAATTCATACCGGCCACACGTCACCGAGCGCCCGCGCCTCCCAGCACAATTCGGAGGACCGGACACCATGTTCCCCGACTGGAAAGTCCGCTACAACGCCGCGATCCGCGAGCAAGATCCCGCTCAACTTTTAACCCTCGCCGAGCAAGCACGCCTCGCAATCCACGCCCGAGTGCTCGAACTCAGAGACAGCTCTGCCGAGTTCCACGAAAGAGAAGAACTAGACGAAGCTCTCCGCCAAATCACCCTGCACCTGATCAAGCCCAGACCCGCAATCAACTAACCGCACCACCCCCGTGCGAAAAATCGCGCAGACCAGCGAAAAAAATCGCACGAACGGTGTCCACGTCTCTAACCCACAATAGCCACCCACAATAAAAGGACACCACCGCAAATTTGCCCGCAGAATCAACGAATCAGCGAAGGACGAGACGCGCCGCGACGACTAAGAAGCCAGGGCGGGAGCCAGCGCGAGATGGCCGGATTGAAGTTGGTGTCCACACATCTAACCCGAAGAAAACACCCACGATGGGCGCATAACCCAAATGAACATGGTGTCCAAAAACCGTGGACACCAAGCCCGAATTCGATTACAGTACCCATAAATGACTTCGCCCCGGACCAAGAGCCGCGTTGAAAACAAACGCCCTCCCACTCCCGGAAATTCCACAGCAAGTGGGCGCATAACTCAGCGGTAGAGTGCCATCCTCACACGGTGGAAGTCGTAGGTTCAAATCCTACTGCGCCCACCATCTTTTATAGAATTCCTGCCTGATCTTGGGATACCTGCCGGGTATTCAACGGTGTACAGAGCACACAGTGAAGCGAGGTCAGCTCAGCGGATAGAACTCTGGATTTTCAACTCCGAGCAGGCGGTAGGCTTCTTCGAGTGAGCGAACCACTTGCAGTTCGGGGCGAGTCTTTTCCCCGAGGATCTGGAACATGCGGGCCAAGCCGTAAATGAAGATCTGGGGGATGACGAGGACGCGCATGTATCCAGGAGGGAAGGCAGCGGGAGACCCGGCCACCTGACGGATGGCCTCACTGGAGACCTCGAAATCCGTTACATCCGAGAAATCGAGGATGCCGCGACAGGGCGGATGGGAGGCCAAATAGGCCGTGCCGTCAGCGTACAACTTCAGCAAGCTTGCTCCCGACATGGGTCCGTGCAGGGTGCCGCGCAGAATGTTGTTCTCCGCGTCGAAGTCGACAACGATGTTCAAAATGCGCCTCGTGAAATGATTCTAGCAGTCGTTGGCGTCGGCCCATGGTTGTCTTCGGACCGTCTGGATCAGCCGTCGCTGGACTCTGTAGAATCCGCCATGAGTGTCTCCGCGCAAAAGACGAATAATTGTCGTTCACAGTTCGTGCTTTAACAACTGCCCAATGCGGAAATCAGATAGCGGGAGGCATGACTGTTGGAGGCGGTTAGGATGAACTGCCGCAAGGTCAACGTCGGCCAAGCTCATTTTCGATGAGGTGCTAAGATTTTGGGCATGCCTCTGCGGAACAAAATCAGGAAGACAAGTCATGTGGCGGGAAAATCCGCCCGGGGACGCATGGACGAAAAGCACACGACCGCAGAGTTGGTCATCATCACGGGGATGAGCGGGTCGGGAAAGGCCTCGGCGCTGAAGGCTTTTGAAGACCTAGGTTACTACTGTGTGGATAATCTGCCGGTGGAGTTGATTCCAAGATTTGCCGAGCTGGCGTTGCAGTCGGGAGAGATTCCGCACACGGCACTCGTGGTGGACGTACGCGAAGGGTCGCAACTGGAGAAACTGCCGGCGATTCTAAGGTCGGTGAAGCGCATTATTCCGACGCGGGTGATTTACTTGGAAGCAAGTGATGCCGCGTTGTTGCGACGCTATAGCGAGACGCGGCGGCCGCATCCTCTGGGGACGGGCACGACAGTCCGGGCTTCACTGGGCGCCGAGCGGAAGCACCTGCGCGCCATTCGCAAGATTGCGGACCTGGTGATTGACACCACGAAGTTCAATGTTCACGAGTTGCGGGCACACCTGACCGACCGATTTAAGAAACATTCCGGAAGCCAGCAAACGATCTTGGTTTCGTGTGTGAGTTTCGGTTATAAGCACGGGCTGCCAGACGACGCGGATCTGGTGTTCGATGTGCGCTTTCTTCCGAACCCCCATTTCGTGCCGGAGTTCCGGGCGCTGACGGGGCGTGATCCGCGAGTCGCGAAATATATACGATCGTTTCCGCAGACGCAGGAATTTATCAACCGGATCTCGGAACTGTTGATCTATTTGCTGCCGCACTACATTCGCGAGGGCAAGAGCTATCTGACGATCAGTTTCGGGTGCACCGGGGGGCAACACCGGTCGGTGATGATTGCAGAAGACGTGAACAAGCGTTTGCGGAAGGCTGGTTACAAGGTCAAGGTCGTACATCGGGACAGTCCGAAATAGGATCTGCGAAAACGCGACGAAGTCGTGCGGTTTCTGATCGAATCCTGGTTTCGCGCCCGGTTTTGCTGGGGCATACGCTGGCGTTGCACCGCTAGTTACGCCGTCGCCACTCGGCTATCCATGTAGAATTGGCTTCTATACGCATGGCAACCTCCTTAGTGGCAGGCGAGAGGAAAGAGAAGACGGCAGTAACTGAGCGTCCCTTGCTTCGCCTGGTCCGATACGTGCTGCCGTATTGGGGACCGTTTCTGGCATCGATCGGCCTGATGGCCATGGTCGGGTTGCTGGATGCCGGACGCGTTCTGTTAATTCGCCCGATTTTCGATCGTGTGTTGAATCCCGGATCGCAGGAAAAAACGATCCAGTTGTTCAAGATTCCTGGCACAGAGCGGTTCATCAATCTAGAGCAATTCGTTCCATCTCACTTTCACAATCCCTGGACTGTAGTGGCGTTTGCGCTGGTGACGGCGACGGTTTTGAAGGGTATCTTCGACTACGTCGGTACCTACCTCGTAAACTACGCGGGTTTTGGGATGATTACCGACCTGCGGGACGATTTGTATAACGCCATCCTGAAAAGTTCTTCGGCGTTCTTCGTAAGACACACCACCGGAACGCTGCTCTCGACGATTGTGAGCGATGTGGAGAAAGTGCAGTTCGCCATGTCGAGCGTGCTGGCGGAATTTCTGCAGCAATTTTTCACGCTCGTATTCACGGCGGCCGTTGCGGTTCTGGTCGGCGGGAGACTGGCGTGGGTGCTGCTGGTGTTTGTTCCGATCATTCTGTATTCGTCGCGAAAAATTGGGCGACGGGTGCGTACTTCGACGCGGGGCGGGCAGGACAAGCTGGCAGAGATCCAGAACATTTTGCACGAGACGATCACCGGGAACCGGATCGTGAAAGCGTTCGGTATGGAAAAGTGGGAAATAGAGCGGTTTCGCGCGGCGGCGCGGCGCTTATTCCGGGCGAATTTGCGTCTGGTGGCAGCGTTTGCGATCAGCTCTCCGCTGATGGATATTTTCGGCGCGGTTGCGATTGCGCTGCTGCTTCTGTTGGGGCGCGACCAGATCAACCGGCACGGGCTGACCGAAGGAGCATTCTTCACCTTTATTATTGCGGTTTTCAAGTTGTACGATCCGGTGCGGAAGTTCGCACAGTTCAATAATAACTTCCAGCAGGCGGTGGGAGCGTCGTCGGAGATTTTCCGTTTTATGGATGTGGAGGATGAAGTTCGAGAAAAACCGGGGGCAAAGCGGATTGGGAAATTTACGGGCTCCGTTCGGTTTGAGAACGTTTCTTTCTCTTATGAAAACTTAGTAGACTCCCCGGTTGTGTTGCACGGCATTGATCTGGAGGTGAAGGCGGGCGAGGTGCTGGCGGTAGTTGGGTCGAGCGGGGCGGGCAAAAGCACGCTTGTGCATCTGATTCCGCGCTTCTTTGACGTGAGCGGCGGGCGGATTTCGATCGACGGTAACGACGTGCGCGATGTGACGCTGGAGTCGCTGCGATCGCAAGTGGGAATCGTGACGCAAGAGACAGTGCTGTTCAATGACACGGCGAGAAACAACATCGCATATGGCCAGCCGCATGTATCGCAGAAGAACGTGGAAGAAGCGGCACGGGCAGCGCGGGCGCATGAATTTATCAGCGCACTGCCGCAGGGCTATAACACGGTGATTGGCGAGCGAGGCGTGCGGCTTTCGGGTGGCGAGCGACAGCGGGTCGCGATTGCGCGGGCGATCCTGAAGAATGCGCCGATTCTGATTTTGGACGAAGCGACGTCGGCGCTGGATAGCGAATCGGAGGCGCTGGTACAGGCGGCACTGCAAAATCTTATGAGTGGGCGTACTGTGTTTGTGATTGCGCACCGCCTGTCGACGGTGCGGCGTGCGAACCGCATTGTGGTGTTGGAAAATGGCACGATCAGCGATATCGGCGCACACGAAGAGTTGATGGAGAAACTGGGAACGTACCGGCGGCTTTACGAATTACAGTTTGCGGCGGCAGACTCGCCAAGGGCTGCGGCCACGTAGGCGATTCGAGATAAACTCTATGGCACTTCGTTCGATGACGGGATTTTCGCAGATTAAAGGTCAAGTCAACGCCCAGATGGCGTTTTCGCTTTCGCTGAAGGCGGTGAATCATCGCTTCCTCGATCTGCACTTCCGGTTGCCGTCGGATACGGATGCGCTGGAAATGAAGTTGCGGCGGGCCATCAAGGAAAAGATGGCGCGCGGCCATGTCGAGGTGATTCTGAATCTGGACCGGTCGGGACCGAACGGAGTGGCGTTGAACCGGCAACTGATCGCCGGATACGTGCAGGCATTTCGGACCGCCGCGGATGAATTTGGCGTTGAGGGCGAGCCCGATCTCAATGTGGTGCTGCGGATGCCAGGGGCGATGGAGTCGGGTGCCGAAAGATCGGGAGAAGAATTGGACGCGGCGGTGATGTTGCGAGTGGAGGAAGCGCTCGCGAAATTGAACCAGATGCGTGAGCAGGAAGGGCGCAGCATCAGCAGCGAATTGCGTTCGCGCATGGCAAGCTTGGAAAAGGCGGCGGTGGGAGTGGAAATCCATCGCAGCACGATTCTGCGGGCCTATTCGGAGCGGCTGCAGGCGCGGATGAGTGAGTTGCTGGGCGCGCAGGTTGAGAAAGAACGGATACTTCAGGAAGTTGCGGTTCTAGTCGATCGGAGTGACATACAGGAAGAACTGGTCCGGCTGAGCGCGCACGTGAAGCATTTCGTTGGATTGCTGGATGAAGGCGGCGAAGTCGGGAAGAAGATGGACTTTCTGTTGCAAGAGATGAATCGTGAAGCGAACACACTGCTCTCGAAAACTTCGGGACTGGCGGGCGAGGCGTTGAAAATTACGGAGATGGGACTGCTGATGAAATCGGAGATCGAGAAATCACGCGAGCAGGTGCAAAACCTGGAATGAGCATCGTCTACATTGTTTCGGCGCCGTCGGGCTCGGGGAAATCTACGTTGGTGGCCAAACTGTTGGAGAGTGCGCGCAATCTGGACTTCTCGGTCTCGTATACCACCCGCCCTCCGCGAGGAAGAGAACAGAACCGCAAAGAGTATTATTTCGTCGCCCGAGAGGAATTTGAGGCGATGGTTGCCAACAATCAGTTCCTGGAGTACGCCGACGTTTTCGGGAATTATTACGGGACGGCGCGTCGATTCTTGAATGAGGCGGAATCCCGGGGCCATGACCTGTTATTGGACATTGATGTGCAGGGGGCGGAGCAGATCCAGCGGAAGATTCCGGACGCGGTCAGCATCTTTATCCTTCCACCCGACTGGCAGACTTTGGAGAGCCGGCTGAGGAATCGAGGATCGGATGCAGAGACGGTAATCCGTCGCCGACTGGACACGGCCCGACGAGAGATTGAGAATTACTCGAAATACGACTACATTTTAATTAACAACCTGCTGGAGCAATCTGCGGACCAACTAAAGGACATCGTGCTGGCGGAGCGGTTGCTGCGGAGCGGGGCGGAACTTTCCGCGGAAGAAGAACGACTGGTGGAAAGCGCACGAGCTTGCCAACTGGAACAGGCGCTACCGCGGGTGCAGCCGATTCTGGCTTCGTTTAATCCGCAGGTGGTGAAAGGCACTTGAGGTTCGGGGGAGAGAGTATGAAGCTGATTGAAGGGTTCGACAGCAACTATCGTTACATACTGGTCGCGGCGCGGCGTGCACGGCAACTGCAAGGTGGCGCACCGCCGGTGATCGATACCGGCTCGCGCAAACCCTGCCGCATCGCGCAGGACGAGATCAAGGCCGGCAAAGTGAAGTGGCTGATTCCGGAAATGCCGAAATTGCCGGTAGTAGCCGCGAGCGAGAATCTGAACAAGGTGTTTGCGGAAGACGCGTAGACCGCTTCAGCGGTCGACTTCCGCTGGCGCTTCCCCGGTTGCCAGCGGTGGTCGTCTTATCGCTTAATTATTTTCCGCCGGTTCGGGCTTGAATCTTGCGCCTGGAAACGGCATCAGTTCTGCAGGCGGGGCTTGCTTTCGAAACTGTGGCCGCCGCCTTCCTCCTATGAAAATTGCGCTGGGCGTGTCCGGGGGTATTGCAGCTTATAAGGCGGCGGAGATCGTGCGCCTGCTGCAAGACCGCGGTATTCGCGTGCAGGTTGTGATGACGCGCGCGGCCCAGGAATTCGTTCGTCCCCTGACCTTCGCGGCACTCTCTGGCGAGAGAGTAATTACCGATCTTTTTGGCTCCGACGAATCGCCGGCTAATGTCGAGTCGGCGATTGAGCATATTGCGATCGCGCAGGCGATTGACGCGCTGGTGGTGGTTCCGGCGACGGCCGATGTGTTGGCGCGATTTGCGCAGGGAGTCGCTAACGATTTCTTGAGCACTCTGTATTTGGCGACGACGGCTCCGGTGGTGGTGGCTCCGGCAATGAATGTGAATATGTGGAATCACGCGGCGACGCAAGGGAACTTGGAAATCCTGCGGCGTCGTGGAGTGCGTATCGTTGAGCCGGGGCAAGGCTATCTGGCTTGCGGGATGACCGGTGCTGGGCGACTGGCAGAGAACGAGGCGATTGTTGCGGCAGTGATGGAAGCGCTTGGGGCGTCGCAGGATTTGGCGGGCGAGACGGTTTTGGTGACGGCGGGGCCGACGCGAGAGAAAATTGATCCGGTGCGTTATTTGACGAACCGGTCGAGCGGGCGCATGGGTTATGCGATCGCCGAGGCGGCGCTGCGGCGCGGGGCGCGAGTACTGCTGGTGAGTGGGCCGGTTGCGATCGCGGCTCCGGGCGCGGCGGAAGTGACGGCGGTGGAAACTGCCGAAGAAATGTTGGGAGCAGTTTTGCGCTTGCTTCCGGAGAGTACGGTGGTGATCAAGACTGCGGCGGTCGCCGACTTTCGTCCAAAGGAAGCTGCGGCGCAGAAGATCAAGCGCCAGGGTGCGACGACGCTGGAGTTGGAGCCGACTGCGGATATACTGGCGGAGCTCACGCGGCGGAAGACATCGCAGCTCGTTATCGGATTCGCGGCCGAGACTGAGAACGTGCTGGAAAACGCGCGCAAGAAACTTGCTTCGAAGGCACTGGACGCAATCGTGGTCAACGACGTTTCACGGGAGGGAATTGGGTTTGATTCCGACCGCAACGCAGTGACCATCATCTCGCAGAGCGAAGTGGTGGAAGTTTCCGAGAGCTCGAAGTGGGAAGTTGCGCACCGCGTGCTCGATCAAGTTGTAAAACTGCGGAAGAGCAGCGGCGTTCAAACCTCCTGATTTGTAACAACATCATCCGCGGGCACGATTTCAGCCGCGTGGACTCCCTCCAATTAAACGTTGATCTCTATTAAGCATTGATTTTGCCCGAGTAGACCGCCATGCCCACGACGGCGTCTATCCCGAGGGCATCGAGGGTGTCGATTTCCTTTTGCTCGGTGATGCCGCCGGCGACCACAAGATGGCGCTTCGTCGCGGCGCGAATGGCGTGGACGGTTTCCATTGGAATGCCGCCCATCAAGCCTTCCGTGTCGATGTGGGTATAAAGAAAACTCTCGCAGAACGTCTCTAACTCGCGAATCATGTCGAAGGCCGTGACGGTCGTTTGTTGACGCCATCCATCGATGGCGACGTGGCCGCCCCGAGAGTCGAGAGCAAACACCAGTGCGGTTTTCGGGATGGCGTTGGACAGAGCGCGAGCGTGATCCTGATTGATTTGGCCGTTAGCAAGCAGGGCAGATCCGATGATGACCTTGCGGACTCCGAGGTCTAGAAGTTCCTGAGCCGTGCGCACATCGCGGATGCCGCCGCCAACCTGGCAAGTCAACTGACCGACGATTTGTTTTACGAGTTCGCGGTTGTGTCCGACACCGCGAGCGGCGTCGAGGTCGATGAGCTGGACGATGGGATACTTCGAAAAACGGTCAATCCAGTAGTCGAAGTTATCAAACTCAAGTTTTTTCTTGTCACCCTGGACGAGTTGCACGATCTTTCCGCCCATGAGGTCGATTGACGGAATCAGCATGGCCACCTCACCGGCACGTTGGCCGATCGCAATTCGCGCTTCAGTTCTCCGATGTTTTCGATGCCGAAATGAAAGACGGATGCGGCCAGAGCGGCGTCAGCGCGCCCTTTCTGAAATACTTCGATGAAATCGCGGGCCGAACCGGCGCCCCCGGACGCGATGACCGGGACAGAGACGGCGTCGGCGATGGTCTGCGTCAATTCGCAATCGAAGCCAGCCTGGGTGCCGTCGCGGTCCATCGAGGTGAGCAGGATTTCTCCGGCGCCGTTGGCGGCGGCTTCGCGCGCCCAGGACAACGCATCGCGGCCGGTGGGCGTTCGACCTCCGGCAACGAAGACTTCGAAACGGTCGCCGACTCGCCGGGCGTCGATGGCCACGACTACGGCTTGCGAGCCGAAACGCGCAGCGATGGTGCCGATCAATTTGGGATCTCTTACGGCGGCGGAGTTGATGGCGATTTTGTCGGCACCGGCTTCGAACACAGCTTCGGCGTCGGCGAGTTCGCGGATCCCTCCTCCCACGGTGAACGGAATAAACAATGCCCGCGCGGTGCGGGAGACCACGTCGAGCATGGTATGGCGTTTGCCGCTGGTCGCTGTTATATCGAGAAGAACAATCTCGTCAGCGCCGTCACGGGCGTGGGCGGCGGCGCACTCGGCGGGATCGCCGGCATCGCGCAGGTTGACGAACTGGACGCCTTTCACGACGCGACCGTCGTCTACGTCGAGGCAGGCGATGATGCGCTTGGTCAGCACGGGATCGCCCTCATTGGACACCACAAAAATTCTTGAGAATCTGAAGGCCGACCGTCGATGATTTTTCGGGATGAAACTGAACTCCAAAGATATTGTCGTGTTCGACTACCGCGGAGAACGGCGCTCCATAGTCGGTCATGGCGGTTGTGGCGGAGACGACGGGCGCCTGAAACGAATGCGTGTAGTAGACGAAGGATTCAGGTGCGACGCCATGCAGCAGGCGTGAATCGTGGGGGATGGCGAGCGAGTTCCATCCTACATGCGGCGATTTCACGGACGAAGGAAATTGGCGGCAGCGGCCGGGAAAAATTCCCGCGCCTTTGGACGCAGGTGCCTCTTCGCTGCCTTCAAACAGCCATTGCAATCCGAGACAGATTCCGAGGAAGGGTTTCCCGGCGGCCGCAGCTTGCAGAAGAGCGTCGCGCAATCCGGTCTTGTCGAGTGCACTTAGGGCGGAGAAATGGCCGACTCCGGGCAGGACGACTCTTTCTGCTGCGGCGACGGTCTCGGGATCGGTGGTAACGGTGACATCAGCCCCTAGATAGTCGAATGCCTTCTTGACGGAGTTCAGGTTGCCGGCCCCGTAGTCGACGATTGCGATTTTGCAATGGGTCATTTTGGGATGCGTCATAGCAATCCCTTCGTGCTGGGAAGCATGCGCCCCAGTTGACGGTCGCGGGAGCAGGCGACACGCAGCGCGCGGGAAAAGGCCTTGAAGAGTGCTTCGATTTTGTGATGGCTGGAACGTCCGTAAAGAACGCGGACGTGAATGTTGGCGCGTGCGCCGCGAGCGAAGCCTTCGAAGAAATCTTCGACGAGTTCTGTTTGTAGGTCGCCCACGCGGGTCACGCGGACTTTGGTTTGAACGACGGCAACCGCGCGGCCGCCAAAGTCGACAGCTGCGAGGCCGAGGGTTTCGTCCATCGGCATTAGAAAATAACCGGCGCGCAGGATGCCACGGCGGTTGCCGAGAGCCTGGTTAAATGCCTCGCCGAGCGCGATGCCGACGTCTTCGACAGTGTGGTGCTGATCGACATCGAGGTCGCCGATCGCGGCGAGTTTCAGATCGAAGCCGCCGTGACGAGTGAAGAGCTCGAGCATGTGATCAAAGAAACGAATTCCCGTCGAGATCTCATACTTGCCGTGGCCTTCGAGGGCCAGCGCGATGCGAATCTCGGTTTCCGCGGTCTTGCGATGCAGATTGGCTTTTCTCATGCTCGCACCTTCGCTCGGGAATCGGCTCGCGAATCATTTCGCGAATTGGGCTGCCCTTTGGATTGCAACTGAAACTCCCCGGCGACTTCGCGGAGTGCTGTGATCAGAGTTTGTGTATGCGTGTCGGTTCCTACAGTAAAGCGAACACAGCCCTCGCAGCCGGGATCGGAATTACGATCCCGCACGAGGATTCCGCGATCACGCAGAGCGCGAACGAATTCGGCGTGAGTTGGGCCAATGCGCGCGAGCGCGAAGTTCGCGTGGCTCGGCCAATAGTGCAATCCGAGATTGGCGAGTTCGAGTTGCAACGTTTCGCGGTTGCTCTTCACCTGGTCCACATAGTCGGTGACGTATTTCTGATCGTGTAGAGCTTCGGGGAGAACTGCGAGCGCCGCGGCGTTCACGCTGTAGGGCGAGGCGGCACGACGAACCATCGCCATTTGACGAGGCTCCGCGGCAAGAATGCCGATGCGCAGGCCGGCCAGTCCGTAAGCTTTGGAAAATGTTCGCGCTACAAAGAGATTCTCGATGTGCGCGGTTCGATCAATCAGTGTTTCACCATGAAATTCGAAATAAGCTTCATCGACAAGCAGTGCGGCTTGTGGCGCGGCTTTAGCGATCTGCAAGAGGACATCGCAGGAGACTGCAGATCCCGTTGGATTATTGGGATTGGCCACGGCGATAAGCTTTGTGCGCGTGCTGATCTTCTCGAGCACAGCTTTTAAAGGAAATACGAAATCGTCGCCTGCCTGCACCTGGATGACGGCAGCGGCTTCCAAGTGGGCGAAGATTGCATACATCGCGAAAGTGGGTACCACGATCAGCGCCTCATCTCCGGGATCGAGGTAGGTAGTACAGAGGAGGTGGATCGCTTCATCGACTCCGTTGGTTAAGAGAACTTGGTCGGGATCGAGTTTGAGAAACGCGGCAACTTCTTTTTCGACCGGCGCGCGCTCGGGATAGCGAGCGAGTAACTCGGCATCGAGCGACCGCAGACGGGCCAGCACGCGCGGCGAACATCCGATGGTGCTCTCGTTGAAGTCGAGACGCAATCCGGTTCGGTCCGCGAGCGGCGGCTTGTAGGCGTGCAGGTTTTTTATCGCGTTGCGTGCCTCAAGCATGGGAGCCCCTCACGCGGAATGCTTCGGCGTGTCCATGTAAACCTTCGGCGATGGCCAAAGTGATGCCGGCTTGCCCGATGCGATCCATCCCTGCGCGAGAGATTTGCTGGCAACTGATGATGCGCACAAAATCGAAGACGCTGAGACCCCCGCGTACACGAGCCATGGCAGCCGTCGGCAGGACATGGTTTGGGCCAGAGACGTAGTCTCCCGCGGCTTGGGGGGTGAACTCGTCCAGGAAAACAGAGCCCGCGTGTTGCACTCGCGGAGCCAAGGCAGCAGGTATGGTGAGATGCTCGGGGGCGATGCGATTTGAGGCGTCAATTGCCTGCTCTAGGGAATCGACGAGCAGAATCGCGCCGCGGCGCGAGAGAGATTGCGCGGCGATCGGATTGTCACAAGTTCGTTGTCCCACGTCTTTCTGAACCTTCTTCGCAAGCACGCGAGAGGATGTGATGAAAATGCAGAGCGCGTCGGGATCATGTTCGGCCTGAGCCACGAGGTCCGATCCGATGCAGGCCGCGTCGCCGTTTGCGCTGATGATGACGGCTTCGGTCGGGCCGGCGAGGAATTCGATGGCGCAATCGAAAGCGACGAGTTTCTTGGCCGCGGTTACGTAGCGATTGCCGGGGCCGACAATTTTGTCGACGCGTGGAATTTCGTTTGTACCATAGGCGAGGGCGGCGATGGCCTGGGCACCTCCAACGCGATAGAACTCGTGGACGCCGAGAAATGCGGCGGCAGCGAGAGTGGCCTGCGCCGGGCGCGGGGACGCAACTCGAATCTGTTTAACGCCCACGACCTGTGCTGGGATGACAGTCATGAGTAAGGTCGAGGGCAGAGGGTATCGTCCACCAGGAACGTAGCATCCCACGGAGTCAAGGGGACGAACCAACTGGCCGACGGTGACTCCGGGCTGAAGTTCACGACGCCATTCGTCAAGTGCTGGGGATGCCTGCCACTCCGCATAGCGACGGATATTTCCAGCGGCCTGTTCGATTGCATCCTGCAGTTCGGGATTTGTTTTCTCCCAAGCCTGGTGGAGTTCGTCTTCTGGAACGCGGAGGGGTTGGTCCTTTTGCAAGCCGTCCCAACGCGTGGCGTAGCGGCGAAGTGCGCGATCGCCATTGCGGCGAACGTCCGTCACAATGCGGCGGACAGCGGGTTCCACATCGGCCAGGTCGGTGGAGCCGCGTCCGGCGAGCGCATCGATGAATCGACTTTGCGCGGAGCCTTCGAGGATGCGCAAGACCTCTTCACTCTTCCGGCTTTTGTTCTTCTGATTAGCCTGCGCCGGCATCACATCACGACCTTGTTTAGAGGATATTCGACGATGCCTTGGGCATTGGCTTGCTTCAGCTTCGGAATCAGAGACCACGCTGTGCTTTCTTCAATCACGGTGTTGACCGCGACCCATTCTCCGTCAGCCAATGGAGCGACGGTGGGATTTTTCAGCGCAGTTAAAACGGCGAGCACCGCCGGCAAGTCCGTTTTGCGAACGTTGAGCATGAGGCCGACGCGCCCGAGGGCGGCGATCGCTCCGCTGAGCATGACGGCGAGGTTCTCAATTTTCTGACGCCGCGCCGGATCGGCCCATGCGTCTTTGCTGGCGATCAGTTGCGTGTTCGACTCGAGAACGGTTTCGAGGATGCGCAGGTGGTTGGCGCGCAGCGAACTGCCAGTTTCCGTGACTTCGACAATGGCGTCGGCGAGTAGAGGAGGCTTGACTTCGGTTGCTCCCCAGGAAAATTCGACGCGAACTTCAACATTGCGATTCGCAAAATAATTGCGGGTGAAGTTGACGAGCTCGGTGGCAATGATTCGGCCTCGCAAGTCCTCGAGCTTCTGAAAGCTGGCATCCTCGGGGACAGCGAGCACCCACTTGACTCGTCCCATGCTTTGCTTGGAGTAGACGAGGTCGCAAACCTTGACCACGTCGAGGCCGCTTTCGAGCACCCAGTCGAGACCGGTCAAGCCGGCATCGAGCGCGCCGTGTTCGACGTAGCGGGCCATCTCCTGAGCACGAATCAGCATGCATTCAATTTCGGGATCGTCGGTGGAAGCGAAATAGGAACGGGAGTTGGTGTAAACGCGCAGGCCGGCGCGGGTAAAGAGGCTCAGGGTCGCCTCTTGCAAACTGCCTTTGGGAATGCCGAGGCGGAGCTTCATCGTCTAACCGCCGTTGGTTGGGACGGGGCGACGCTCAGGGGCAAGTCTTGGGTAAAACAGGAGCGCGTTCCCGTGTGGCAGACCTTGCCTTCGCCGAGGACGCGTACACGGAACAGGACCGTGTCGCGGTCGCAATCGGTCTTGGCGTCGACGACTTGCAGGCGATTGCCTGAGCTTTCGCCTTTCGTCCATAGCTCCTGGCGGGTGCGACTGTAGAACGTTACGAATCCGGTGTGCAGGGTTTGATCGAGTGCTTTCTTGTTCATAAATCCGACCATGAGCAACTCGCCTGAGTCGGCATCTTGAATCACCGCTGGTGCCAAGCCTTGCATCTTGTCGAAGTCGATATCCATAGAGCCTTCCTGTGCTGCGAACGCTTGTTAAAATTTGGCGCCGAACTTCGTGCTGCCTCATTCGACGGATCGAGTAGAAACAAAAAACCCGCTGGGCGGTTCATGCGCCAGCGGGCTTGGATTTCCTATGAGTGCTTGGCTATCCGTGATTCCCCGCCGACACGCTGATGGCATGGTGATGTTGGTGGTGTCGATGGGTTCGCGAAGTCATATTCAGCAATGATAGTAAGGGCGACCCAACGCGGTTGTCAATCGGGTGCGGGTATTTTCTCCGTCGGAAAAACGGTCACCTCCAAGGGCACGAAGGTGACGAAACGAACTCTTTAAGATTCCCGGAGGATGAGAACCGGTAATTCTCGTTTAGACCGGTTCCATCTCTCCGAAGTCGTGGAGAAAAAGCTGGTAGCAGTCGAGGGCATCCTGTTCGGAGGAGTGACCGTGAAAATGAAACTTGTCCGCATTGGCGATACGAAGGGCGCGATCGCGTTCCCATTCTGATTTGTCAAAATAAGGGAGTGCTTGGCTGATGGCGACGTCGGCGCTGGCTTCGTTCCAGGTCATGCCTTGTACTGGACGGCCGAGCATTTTCGGCGGCAGACAATAGCCGAGAAGAACTCTGCTCTGGTTGTAGCAGGCCCATGATCCGTCGGCCTGGCGGTGCAGGGCGGTCGGAGGGCGCGGACCATCGAAGCTGGTTCTGAGCGGAGTGGCGCCGGACGGGACGATAACCTCTAACTCTGACGTCATTCCGTTCGACCACGTGACTATGATTTGCATAAAGAATCCTTTCAGCTCTATTAAGCAAGGATATGATTCCGAGAAGCGCCTTGGTGTTGGCTAAGTGTGGCCCGTAAAACCTTGGTAACACTGCGAAAAGACAGCCGATGTCTGAGATTCGACTAATGTTGAGGCGTGGTCGGCCTTCGTAAGCAGGAAGATACGTTGCGAAGGAATCGAGATCGATCTTTCTCGAACCTCTCTGAGCAAGAGCCGAGTACGTGTCCTGAAACCGGACATTCCAAAAAGATTGAAGGGAAATATCTGCCGTGTTCGTTCTTTGTGGATAGGTAGTTGCGGCAAGTTTCTTCGGAACTGACAAGGAATATTTCGTAAACTTTGTAACGCTGAACTTCCTCTCAGCACTATTTCCCATTACGTCGAACTGCGGCCGACCTCCACTTTAGCAAGACAGAGACAGCGCGAACCGAGGATGGCGCGGATTTATAACCGGCGCGTGTCTGATCCCACGGCGGTGGTCGACCCAGCACACTCACGTTGTAGACCCGGGAGCTAATCAATTGAAAACCTGAAACAAAAATCTGCTAAGGAGAAAACACATGCCAGATCCGAATCCGATTCTAACTTTAATCCCTTCCGAACGACCGAGTCCTGACAATGCTACGGTTTTGCAAAACCTGGGCTTGTTGGCCGAACTTGCTGGGAACTGGGAAGGCGAAGGCTTCAACCTTATTGCACGTCCTGACTTTGCGCAAAAGACCAACTTGTTTCTTCAACTCAATGACACGCACGAGACTTTGAAATTCGATCCCATCGGATCGCCGATTCCGAATCGCGGGTTCGGACAAACGGACATCGCATTGGCTGGTTTGACCTACCTGCAGAAGATTCACGACGCGGGCGGAGCGGGCGCGCTGCATATCGAGCCGGGCATCTGGATCACGCAGCCGAACACAACCTATCCTCCAGAAGCGGCTGGTGCGGGTCAGCAACTTATCGCGCGGATGGGAACCATTCCGCATGGCAACTCTCTGCTGGCGCAGGGAATTGCGGCGAAATTCACGGGCGATCCGGTGCTGACGGTACCGGGCGCTCAATATAACGGATCGCAGTTTCCGTCGTTCAACAGCACACCGTCTGCGGTGCCGCCAGCGCCGGCGCCACAAGTTCTGAATGCGGCGGGATCATCGGAGGCGTTGACGGCGCCGAATCCTCCGGGACCTCCTGGATTTACACAGTACGATCTGGCGTTGCCAGCCTCGGCTGCGAACACCAGAACGGATCCTCCACCTGCGGGATGCACGCAACTGGTGTTGAACGATCCGATACTGCTGCTGCAGGACGTGATCACGAAGCAGAAGGCGAGTGGACACAGCTTTTCGGGGACGGTGCTGAATATCTCCACGCAGGCGCAGGTGACGTTCTTCACGAATCCGAACAGCCAACCTGGAGCTGCGACGACGGTGGTGAATGTCGCGAATGGAGCAGGCGGAATCGAGAACATTCTGTTTCTCGAGGGCGGCGATCCAGTTGGCGGAGTGGGCGCGAATGCGGATACAGCGTTAGTGTATGCGACGTTCTGGATCGAGAAGGTCTCGCATCCGAATCGACCGTCATTTATGCAGTTGCAGTATGCACAGATGGTGATTCTGGATTTCCCGATCTTCGCGGCGCTTCCGAAGGTGGTGAATTTCGGATGGCCACATATCTCGGTGGCGACGCTGCGCAAGGTGTTCAACTAGGCGGAAGGCGATTTAGGGCGCTTTCTCGTTCTTAGGGCCGACGAGCCGAGTGCGATGCACTCGGCTCGTTGTTTTTGCGGCTGGCCGTTTGTCGTTCGTCGTTGGTCGTTCGCTACGCACGATTGCTTTCGATCACTTACCTGTGTAGAGATTGGGAAATTCCTGGCGAAGGTTTGCTACTTTCGGCGCGTCGTTGAACACGATGTAGGGGTTGTTGGGGTGAAGGCGGTAGTAATCCTGGTGATAGGCTTCGGCGGGATAGAAGGCCTTCAAGGGGACGACTTGGGTGACGATTTTGTTGGAGAAGATTTTGGCCTGATCGAGTTGGGCGATGTAGGACTCAGCGATTCGTTTCTGCTCGTCGTTGGCATAGAAGATCGAGGAACGATATTGCGTTCCGGAATCGGGGCCTTGACGGTTGAGTTCGGTGGGATCGTGGGCGACGGAGAAGAATACGCGGAGAAGTTCTCCGTAGGTGATCTGCGACGGATCGTAAGTGATTTTGACGGACTCGGCGTGGCCGGTGTCGCCATTGCTGACGAGCTCGTATTCGGCGGTGTTGGCTGCGCCGCCGGAGTATCCGGAGGTGGCGCTGATTACGCCTTTGACGTGCTGGAAGACGGCTTGGACTCCCCAGAAGCATCCGCCGGAAAGGACGGCGGTTTGCTGCGACTTCGCGGTGGCCAAAGCGGCGTCGGTGGCGGCTTTGGGGACAGCGACGGAAGCGTGCTCGGCGCTGCAGGCGACAACTCCGAACAAGACTAAAGTCAGAAACAATGCTGAGAGACGAGAAGATAGGTTGGACATAGAAGCCTCCTTGGAACGCGCTCGGCGGAGGAAAGTCGAGCCTAAGTATTGGAGTAGGTCGCGCCATAAAAG
>Ga0182012_10000116_pt1 | contig 85770 bp, 93 predicted proteins | sample 612S2SmetaG_FD_120486 | JGI IMG/M metagenome (GOLD analysis project Ga0182012, IMG submission 120486) | Permafrost microbial communities from Stordalen Mire, Sweden - 612S2S metaG | ecosystem: Environmental > Terrestrial > Soil > Wetlands > Permafrost | place: Sweden: Stordalen | collected... | reverse complement strand
TTTAATTCTTGGTGGTCGATTACTTCCTGCTGTTTGGCTTGTAATTGTGCAGAATCTTCTGCCTCCTGGGGGAGGCAATGATGTTCTGCATTTTCCATCGATAGAAGCCTGACAGAACAAAATACGGAAAATAGAAACAAATTGATATTATTTTTTCTTAACATAAATAACTCATTTAATGTGTACTTGTTTTCTATTGCTCGTCGTAGGGTACTAATTTTTCTTCTTTATTTGTTCTATTCCAAAAGGGGCCTGTCTCTGGGACCACTTTTAATTTTGCTGCAGGGTTTTTTCCAGGTAAAGCTAATCGTTTAGCTTTATTAAGGTTGGCTAATTCATTTGCTAAGCCTGGATGAGGATCGTTGTTCCTTACTATTTGATAAATCATGCTCCATTCAGCTATTCGTATCTGTGTTTCTTTGCTGTCTTCAAATTGCTGTTTGCTCTGCGCTAAATTTTCTCTATGTCTTCGTTCTTCATCGGTGGTTTGTTCATTAAAATCCCAGAAATTTGCATTTTCTTGTTTTAACTCACTATATGCCTCTTCAAGAGAATCTTTTGTTAGCTTTGACCTACTATTGGGATTTTTGCTTGCGTATATTAAGCGCGCAACATCGATAAGTGCTTCAATATCTCGTTGTGAAAAACACTCTGTTTTAAATGCGAGCTCTTTCAAATATTGATCATTACATGTTTGGTCTGTTTGAGCGTTAAGGGCAAGAATGGAAAATTTTATTGCCCTTAGGCGCGCCTCGAATGATGGATGCTCAATTAAAAATGTTCGACCTTTAAAACGGGATTGCAATTGGTGAGGCATTTTTTTAGTAATATTAGTTGTTCCGATAAACAAAAAGCTCTTATCATTTTTATATTTATCTAAGCATGACCACAATTGCATTGCGGTATGTTTACCATCTGAATGTTCTGAAGTATGATCATCGGTAAGCGCATTCATTTCGTCCATAACCAAAACTGGTTTTTCTGCATATGAATCCAGCTCTTCAAATAAGGAGCGAATGTTTTCTGCGGCTTGATCTCTATAATGGCCCAATAAAGATGGGGCGTGAACAACAATACACTTACGTTTTAAATGATAAGCGATTGCCTGAGCAAGAACGGTTTTTCCTGAACCCGCCGGACCTGCTAGTAAAATATTTTTAAAGCGCGCTGTGTATTCTTCTTGGTTTAAAATGCCCTTAGTCAAAGCTTTTACTTTAAGGGGAGCTTGTGCAAAGGATTCTTCAAATAGAGCGATATCTTTTTGTGTATAGGATTCTACCACATAGTTTTTTTTCTTGTTTTTCTTTAAATGTTTTTCTTTTTCGACCAAATCTGCTTCGTGATCGAATAAAATTTCATTGGGGACCGGGATTAACGATGCCTCTACAAATTCGGCATTTGTTTTTGGCCAGAAAAAAATAAATATAAATGACAAGCAAAATTTTTTAGAATTCATAGTGTCCTGTTGTAAAAAAAGGAATTTAAGAATTTAAAACAAGTTTTTTTGATGTGAATGGAACCGTTTCGGTTCATAGGATGGTAGAATTTTAAATGATAGCAAACATGGCAAGCCCCTTCAAAGTTGCAGAATAATTATTACAAAGATGGTTAACGCTGCGTTTTAATTGTTCATAAAATTATAGTAATTTTTTATACCTTGCAAGAAAAAAATACGACCTCTGTGAAAATTATTTCAATTCGGCTTCAAAATAATAAGGAAAAACTTCTCAAATAATGCTGAGGCTGCTCAGCAAAGCGAACAGCCTCAGCATTATTTGAGAAAAAAGTTTAAAGCTTTTAAATTATTCCTTTACCTCAACTGATTGTTCAGCGCTAGCATTAGGTTTTACTAAGCAGCGGCCAACATTATCAAGATCCCATTGTTTGCAGTAGCAAAAATTCCCATTTTTATCATCATTCACATACACCGGGCTATCGTCCGCTTCTTTATCCCGTGGACCGCATTTATGGGAGCACCAGCATTTACAGTTATTTTTCATATCTTGGCAGGTTTGTTTGGTTGGGCAAATAACACTATTCGCATCTTTATACGGCGCGTAATGGGTGCTCAGCAAAGAGCTGGCAATTCTATAGACTGCAAAAAGTGCCGAACCGAGTAGCAAAACGGCAATAGTTATTTTTCTTCTTAATATCATACAATTCTCCCTCATAAATATATTTCTAATATTAATTTATAGATATGCTTATAGTACAAGCAAGTATTTTTTGTATTACGAGAAAAAAAGCTGTTAACATCATACCTTGAACTTTATTGGCCCGATTGGTTAGTATCAGCATAAAAAAGGAGTTTCTATGCCGTATAAAGTTGGTAAAAAGACCAAAACAAAAGGTTGGCCCATTTTAGAACATAAAAATGGCAAATGGATTGTTATTGCGCACTCAAAAAAAAGAGAATTGGCCCAGGCAAGTATACGGGCTCGCTATATGGGTGAGCATAAAAAATAGGGCAAACTTCATTTTTTTAGTATTATTTTTTCTTTGTCTTGCTATACTTGCTAGCGATTAAAACTGAAAAAATATTTTTCAAACAAAGGAAAAAAAATGAATAAACAAGCAGTTTTTAGTTCATTATTGTTTGGCCTGTTAATCGCTCAACCATTAACCGCCCAGGGCCAAAAAAGATGCCAAGAGCGGCCAAGCCACGAAAAAACTTCAGAGGCGATGCACTATGCGGCACATTTAATCACTGAAGGATTAGCGTATATTCCCATTGCGGCTGTATTTTATGCGGGCCTTGCAGGTGGCCTTCTTTCTGTTGCAGTGGATCCATCTCCCGCGGCCACAGGAATCGGCGGACTTGCGGTCGCCAGCGGCGTAGTGGCCGGTGGATATATCTATTACAAAGTGCCGGAGTGGACCGATGCCTATATTTTAGAATATGATACACCGCGCACCACCGGACAAAATCTTATCTCACTCGTTAGCAGACTCATTCTGCACTGGCCGGTTGGTACGGTTGTTGGTGAATTTCTTGCACATGTTGATTAACTTATAAATAATAGAAAGACGCCATGCGTAAAATATTTATTTTCTTACTGCTGCTTATAAGCAATAATATATTGCATTCAATGAAGCTCTCTGATATCCACAAAAAGAATTGTATAGGGCAAATTCCGTTACACGGAACTGCTTTGTGCGTTCCGTGGGTGGTTTCAGATCTTAAGACTTTTGACGAAAAAAGAGCGATTTTTGCCGCAACATTCATTCACTGGGGCAGCAGTGTTTATGTGGCTGATGATCAGGGCAGAACGCCATTTTTTTATGCTGAGCTTAATAAATCAGTTTTGCCAACCGTTTATAAAGTGATGCTGGCGGGTAAAATAAAAGAAGATATGGAAAATAGTTTGCCTAAACCGGATCGTAATGGTGCATATAATTTGTTTGAAGTGCTTGCTGCTGCCAAAACAAGAGACCCTAGAGAATTTATTGAATGGCAAAAAGCTTTAGAGATTATTAATGAGCATCGATTAAAGGATAATAAATGACCCTGCCGGTGAAAGCACTGTTACTAACTTGATGCAATAGCACCAGAATTGGAACTTCTGAAGTCCAAACCTAAATCATTACTTCGGGATAGAAAATATTTGCCTGCTACTGAGCAAAATCTTTTTTACAAAGATATTGCTATTCATCTAAATACTTTTTACCCTTTAATTTTTCCGGAAGCAAAGATTCTTGAGTATATTTCTCATATCCCTTGCCATACCCAAGCTCTTTCATGAGCGTGGTTGGTGCGTTTCTTATGGTTAGAGGAATTGGTAAATTGCCATATTGTTTTACATCGTCAACTGCTTCAAAATAGGCATAGTAAGAGGCCTTACTTTTGGGTGCTTGCGCCAAATAACAGACACCATGAGCAAGGTTGATGGCGCATTCAGGATAGCCAATAATTTCTACTGCTCTAAATACCGCATTGGCGATGCTGAGTGCTTGTGGATCTTTAAGGCCAATATCTTCAGAGGCAAAAATTACCATGCGGCGCGCAATAAATTTGGGATCCTCGCCAGCTTCCACCATGCGTGCTAAATAGTAGAGTGCCGCATCCGGTTGTGATGCGCGCATTGATTTGATAAATGCTGAAATAGTATTATAGTGCTCCTCTGCATTTTTATCGTAGCGTAAGTGGGTATTTTGCAGGGCATTTTGTAAATTTTCTATTGTGATAGTTTGATAGAGTTTTTTGGTGGTTTCCAAGAGTGAGAGTGCCTGGCGCGCATCGCCATTTGCCATTCTAATCAGCCATTCTTTTGCCGATGAGTCAACCGCGAGATGAGTGCGCTCAATAATAAGGCCCATTTCTTGTTCGCTTAATTCTTTGAGCGTAAATATTCGGCACCGTGAAAGAAGGGGGGAAATTACTTCGAAACTGGGATTTTCAGTAGTGGCACCAATTAAAATTAAAATGCCCGATTCCACATAAGGAAGCAAAAAATCCTGTTGCGCTTTGGTAAAACGATGAATTTCATCAAGAAAGAGCACTGTTGGTTTTGCACTGATGCTTAGATTATGGTTTTTGGTCTGAGTTGCGAGGCGAGTGGTTGCATTAGAATGCCCTCCAAGATAATAATTTTATATGCTTAGTATAGCATAAAAACGTTATTTATGAGGGCTTTTCTTCACTTATGCCAATAAAAAGTAAATAAGCAATACATTTACTATTACTATGGTGCTCCCCGTCAGATAAGCCGTTACTTTGAGTATCAATGAATTGGCGAATCTTCCCATAATTCCCTTGTCGCTGGTGAATTGAATAAGCGGGAATACTGCAAAAGGAAGCTGCAGGCTCAGCACGATCTGGCTCATGATCATCATGGTAGAAAGGCAGCATTCGCCAAAATAAACTATCCCCAATAATGCGGGAACAATGGTGATGCAGCGGCCGATTAACCGCCGAGCCCAGGCGGGCAAGGAGATGGTGGTAAATCCCTCCAAAATAATCTGACCAGCAAGAGTGCCGGTGAGGGTTGAATTTTGCCCGGAAATTAAGAGTGCAAGCGCAAAAACAAAACTGGCAACATGTGTGCTTAAAAGAGGGGTTAATAAATAATAGGCATCTTGAATTTCAGAGACATTATGCAAGCCGCGTTCAAAAAACACCGCAGCGGCAACAACTAAAATTGCTGCATTCACAAAAAAAGCAAAGGTGAGTGAAACGCAAGAATCAAGGCCGGAAAAAAAGATAGTCTCTTTTTTTACCGTATCGGGTGCGTCGGGATTTTTTTTAAGAAGCGCCGAATGCAGATACAGATTATGAGGCATTACGGTGGCACCTAAAATACCGATGGCCAGATAGAGCATATCCGGATTTTTAATAATTTGGGGTGATGGAACGAATCCCTTTAGCAGTGAGCCCCAAGCCGGGTTTGAAATAGCGGTAATAATGCCAAAACAGACAATAATTGCTCCAATTAATGCGGCAACCAAAATTTCAACGGTGCGGATATGATTATTGGCAAAAAGTAAGAGGAGCAGCACATCGGCAACCGTAATGCAAACGCCCCATGTCAAGGGAATGCCAAACAAGAGGTAGAGCCCGATCGCTGAACCAATCACTTCAGCCAGGTCGGTTGCAATTACCGCAAGTTCGGCTAAAATCCATAATCCAAGGGCAACTTTGGGATGATAATGATCGCGGCAAAATCGCGCAAGATCTTTGCCCGTTACAATCCCCAGTTTTAACGCGCAAAATTGTAGTAGCATTGCCATAAAATTTGAAATGAGAATCACACTTAATAAGGTATAGCCATAGCGAGCGCCGCCGGCAAGATCGGTGGCCCAATTGCCCGGATCCATATAGCCAACGGCAATAAGATACCCGGGACCGGTGGCGGCCAAGAATCGTTTAAAAAAAGGTTTGAGATGAAAAAAAAAATGAATAATCATACGCAAAGTATAGCCCTTTTAAGCCATTAACTCTATTATGAAAGATGAAAAATAGTAAAAGGGAATCGTATGGAAAATAGTTTTTTATTGGTCCGAAATTCGTTTGTGTATGCAATGAATGCTTTTTTTTCGCATCCCGGTTTTTTTATCCTCGCAATGCTTGCTTTTGTTGGCACTATTCTGGGGGCCATTATAGGTTTTATTGCTATTGCTTTTATTCCTGTTGGTTTGGCGCAGTCAACATTTTTATCCACGTTAATAGTAATTTTTTTTGGTCTTTTTGTAGCGCTGCTCATTGGAAAATTATATTTTGGCCTGTGGAAGTTGTTGCTTTCTTTTTACGACAATAAAAATAAGCCGGTGCCACTCTCAACGATTTTTAAGGTGAGCAATAAAAGGCAGCTTGGGCGTCTTTTTGGATTTTTAATCCTCTCTTCTTTATTTTATGGCATGATGGACATTTTTTTCTCAAGCCTTTTTAGCGTCAGAACTCTGAGCGTATTAATCTTGATTATGGGTATTCCCTGCACCTATTTTGCGGTTCGATTTATTTTTGGCATACTGTCAATTCTTGATAAAAATACATCAGTTATTCAAGGATTTAAGCATAGTTATGCCCTTACTAAAGATAATGTTTTTCCGGTATTTTTAGTTGTTATTGCTACATGGTTTGCTCACCGACTTGCTTCCCTTTTAAGTAATGGCTTTGTTGGAGGTAATATACCTCTTTTTATCACGGCAATTTTTATCCTCTGTGCATTAATGATTATACCGATTACCCATCTTATGATTGTGTATGCCTATCGTGTGTTGGGCAAGGAATAATTATTCCTTAATTTTTTTTGCCAGCAACGAAAGCATAACTAACGACCAACCGGCAAAAATAAGATCGATGCCTACAAAAAGTCCGATAATATAGAGGCTGGAATAGGGCCATTGATACAAAATAAGAATGCCAAGGGCAAGCGTTACAATACCGCTGATTGCTACCCAAACCCAGTGGGTAAATTTTTTGGTGAGAGCCATAACAATACGTACTATTCCTTGAACTATAAATAGAAATGATAAAAATAAGGTGAGTGACGCGGCGCCAATAAGTGGGTTATACAAAATAAGACCACCGCCCACTAATGAAAATAATCCCGTAAGCAATTGGAGTAAAAATCCACTCCAGTTGCGTGACCAAAAAGCATAGCCCAGTTGTATAAACCCGGCAAGAATCAACAGCCACCCCACCAGAAATACTGAAATAAATGTCGCGGCAACCACACTATAGATTGCAAATGTTCCCAGCGCGATAAGGCCGAAGCCCAAGCCAAAGGAAAGACCGGCCGATTCTTTAATAGTACGCATTTCTGAATTCATAATTTCTCCTTTGTATGAATATTCGATGCAAAATTCTAAAAAATTATAAAAGCCATTGTAAACAGTTTTGATTCGTGAGTATGCTTCGACCAGCTCAGCACGAACGTGAGATAGTGGCAACTTAAGAAATACGCTTTTCAAAATTGTAACCTTAAGAGGGGCATGTATGAAAGAATTAATCACCATTTTATTCTTGGTGGTCACCCTGGCATCAGGCATGGAAAAACCATTGGAGAACAGCAGCAAGAAAAGTTCTCCTCGTAAAGAAGGCTCCAAAGAGGGTTCTTTTGTTGGCAGAGAAAGATCAGGAACCATTAAATTCAAATCTCTTGATGTAGCCAGCCTTAAAGAAGAGCTGAGTAAAATCGGCGCTCCAAATTTGGAAGAAAAACTTAAATTTGCCCCCCAATTATCCCCGCGGAGCAAAGAAAAGACGTTTCAGGAAATTCTCTCTTTACCCGAACATGCTGAGTATATTCCCTATAAAATTCGTGTGTATGAATTAAAATATGCTGAAATGCTGGAACTGAGTCGTGGCACATTAGCAAATATCAGCACCTATCTTTCTATGAAGAATCTCAATTTTCAACAAGAGGCCCATGCGAGTATTTCAGTTTTTCCTAAATATTATTACCAGGCCAGAAATAATTTGATTAAAAAAATAATGCTTCAAAATTCGATGACTGATTATCAATGTGAGCTTGAAGCGGATAAGGATTTAATGCCTTTTCTCTTTGAATACTGTACAAAATTTCATTGTCTTTTGGCATTGCTTAATAAGCAACCGCCTTCGGGAAAAAGTACCTAACTTACCGTTTAAACTTCTTTTCAATTTCATACAGTGGCAATGCCCATCCGGTTGGCCGGCCATGGGGGCACGTAAAACGGTTTTGGGTATTTTCCAGATCATTCAATAATTTTTGCATTTGTCCAAAAGTGAGCGCATCGCCTGCTTTTACCGCTGCTTTGCATGCCATCTGCGCGTGCAATTTTTCATGCATATTTTTGGCAAACTCTGCGCTATCCAATTTTTGAAAATCAGTGATCCAACCAATTGATTGGCGAATAAGTTCTTCAAGCGCAATTTCTTTTAAATGAACAGGGACCGCTTGGATTGCCAACTGGTTATGGCCAATAATTTCTACGGCGATATTATTTTCTATAAAAAGATTTAAAAATGGTTCAATAATCGCCAATTCTTGACCCGTTAATTGAATAATTTGAGGGAACAGCAATTGCACCGATGCCGATTCTTTGAATCGGTGACTAAATTCTTCATAGAGAATGCGTTCATGAGCAGCATGTTGATCAACAAGGAAAAGACTCTCTTCCCGTTCTATCAAAATATAGGTCCTGTTAAATTGCCCAATGATAGAGTATTCACTTGATGGTGGCGTCTGAATGTACATTTGTTCGATTATACTTGAATCCTTCAGTGGGCTTAGGTCCCTCGTGCCGGCCGGCGGTCCTTGAGATATGGCGGGCACAGCAAGCAAGGCATTTGGTTCCGAACTAAGTTGAGGGATCGTGATGATCGGAGATCCCTGTTTGTGCTGAGGCTGTTGAAGCATGGCGCTAACATCTCGACTTTGTTCTGGATTAAAGTTGTTTTTTCTTTCGGGCCATGTGGCAAAGTTGGAAGAACGTATCGAAGGATTAAAACTTACTTTTTTATTCAATTGTGCAGAAAGATGTGTTTCAAGTGCCTCTTTTACCATTGTCTGCAATGCTGTTTCAATAGCTCGTGGTTGCAAAAATTGCACCTCTTCTTTACGCGGATGAATATTAACATCAATTAATGCAGGATCAATGGTAATGTTGATAGCGGCAAGCGGAAATTTATCCGGTTGCAAAACGTTGAGATATCCTTTTAGAAGTGCTTTGCCTAAAAGATAATTTTTTACCCAGCGTTTATTAACAAAGAAAAAAATGGCTGATCGATCATAACGGCTATAGGTATGATTGGTGATTACGCCCTCAAGAGAAAATGTTTCAGTTGTTTTGGCAACCGATACCATGTGTGATGCTATGGTGTGATCCCACAATTGCGCGATGCGCGATGCGGCATGCGGCGCTGCCGGGCAATTAAAGAGCAGATCATTTTGAGAATAGAGCTTAAAGCTCACCGTTGTATACTGTAAACAAAATGATTGAAACAGGCTGACAATGTGACGCATTTCTGTGTGCGTGCTTTTTAAGAATTTTTTACGTGCAGGAATATTAAAAAAAAGCTCTTTAATGGCAATATCGGTGCCGGTGTTGCCGGTTACCGATTCTTGATGAGTAATAATTGCTTGATCGAGGATCACTTTAGTGGCATGGAGAGTTTCAGCCTGCTTAGTGATTAATGTTACCTTGCTTACCGAGCTGATACTCGAGAGTGCTTCCCCGCGAAACCCGAAAGTTTTCAACGTTGCCAGATCTTCAACACGGTTCAATTTGCTCGTTGCGTGGTGGCCAAAGCAGGCAACGGCATCTTCCTGGTCCATGCCATATCCGTTATCAACAACACGAATTAATGATGTGCCAGCATCTTCAATAAAGATGGTAATTTGTGTGGCGCCCGCATCGAGCGCATTTTCAACAAGTTCTTTTACCACATTTGCCGGCCGTTCAACAACTTCGCCGGCGGCGATTTTTTGTGCTTCTTGCGGTGATAGTTGCTTGATCCGTCCCACGATGTTCTTTCTGGAGTTAAAAATTGTTACTTATCTATTTTAAATTTTTCCTTAACTTTCTCAATGAGTTTTTTTTCTAGAAATTCTTGCCACGTTATTTTTTTTGATGTTTCTGAATTTTTGGCAACCAGTATTTGTGTGTCAGGAAAAATGTTTAACGAATCTCTTTTTCTGCGTGATTCTTGCGTGTGTATTGTTTCAAGCCGTTTATAAAGCTGGTCGGTAAAAATGGTTTTGTTTAAAACGGGATAATAGGTGTTCTCAAAAAATATAAGATCCTTTAACGCATAGGTAATATACGGATAGGCTCTATAGCATTTGTTGTTATACGTTGTAATAAAAATATCAAGCGCCTGCTTATAGGTTTCATGTGCCTCGAACAAAAGTTCTTTTTCTTTTTCCGAATCTAATGAGGGAGTGGCTTGTAAAGATTGTGCGCGTGAAGAAAGCGTGATGCCGTTATGAAGATCCATGCAAGAATATTCATCAACAACGGAATTACGCCGAACGCGTTCGGGGATTTCATTGGTCTCTTTAGTATCTAAAAAAGAGGTATCTACCAAAAGTGTCATGGAATCATACAGCCTATTAAAGTGAGAGAGCACGCGGGGAGGATTGCTCACGGTATCCAGAGCTTGAAGGTGCACGGTGTCCTCGGGTGATAGATGATCTTTTCTCAGAAGGTCAAAAATAATTCTATGTAACGGATGAAGTGGCGCTTTGGGGTTTATTTTTTGAATTTGAGACTCATTTTCTAAAAGCAGTAGCTGCATCTTTTTAATATGAGCGGTGATTATCGGATCTTCTTTATTTTTTTCGTAGTCGCTTATAAAACATTTGAGTGCTTTAACATAGCGAAGTTGAACCATATTTTTGGCAAGCAATTGTTTACTCGATTTGTAGAAATTATCCAGGTCAATTGCCTCTTTTTCTAGTTGCGTGCATTCAGCATATTTTTTATCTCGTGCTAAAATCTTTTGTGCCGTTGGCGGGGGCATTTCCATGGCTAGTGCAGCAGAAAAATAGATAATTAATACAATGGCCAATTTTTTCATAGATCGCTCTGCTTCTTTAATAGTGCCACCATTCTATTTTTATCGGCGCATTCAAGCGCCGTTATAGCAACACCCTTACATGGTTGGCAGGCGCCTAAACTTTGCGAAAAAGATACGAGTTGCTTGCTGGTGGCTGCGCCAATTTTAATTTCAATACCCTGTTTGCTATACGAAAGAGACTCAATGGTTGTGCCATTTTTTGCAAGTTTATTGAGTTGTTTTAAAAGATCCACCGGATTGGATTGGTTGCCGTTTAAATGGTTGTAGAGATTTTGATGCGCAGTTTTTTGTTCCCGTGCTTGATGGAGTAGTGCATCATAGTTTTTCAATTCACTGCTCAGTATGCCTTGTTGATCGCGGAGCGTGGCAAGATATGTATAATCAATCCATGATATGCCGGCAAAAATTGCCGTGAGTAAACAGAGACTGATCACCGTTAGCAATAACCACTGATTAACGCGGATTCTTTTTTTTTGGGTAGCATTTTTTACAAAATAAAACGGTTGCATATGCATTACTCTCTTTCTTGGTAATAAAGGCCGGCAAAGGTTAACAAGGTCCTTTTCTCTTGCATAGTATCAATAGATATCGATTGCGGGATTGTCATTAGCCGACCAATTGTTTGGTCACTGATTACCATTTCAAGATTATATTCACTGCGCGTCAGGTCAACGCCCAATTGTGATTGCCTGAATGCTGCGCCATACATATGCCGGTAGGCCTGTATGAGTGCCATATAATCGCTGGAGATTCCCACCAACTGGGCGCCTACTTTTTGGGCAATCAAATAATAGTGAACGATTGCATGCCGGGCGATGCCGGCAAGATAAAAAAGATGCTGCCCGTTATCAGCGCTCAACAAATAACGGTATTCCCAAATTAATTTTTTTAAATCCGGGCCCGAAACATCGGCAATGCGCGGGCTCATAGTGCTAAAGCTGTGCAATTGCTCGTAAATGAGTGGCGATTTGAGACTGATAACCAAGGGTGCATTGTGCGCCTTATTCTTTTGCATAAAGCTTTTTATCACCGGCGCAATACTCAAAAATGAATAGGTTTCAAATGAATGGCGCTCAAACGCTTTTAGCGTTGGCGGCTTATGATGCTCAGGAGAAAAACAACCGATCGCCAAATCATGATCAGATAAAGAAAGGGTGATACATTCTTGATTAGGTTTGGCAAATGGCCACATCATCTATTCTCCCGGTTGCCACGCGATCTTTATTTTCCAAATCCTTCTTAATTGTTACTTCATTATACTGCCGCAAAGCAAGGTAATCGGCAACCGCATTTGCTTGGGTGCTATCAATTTCAAGAACAAGTTGTGGAATATCTCTTTTTTTCATGAGCTCATTGGGTTTGATATACAACGGCGCTTCATCAATAATGCGTTTGATAAGAGCCAGCCCATTATCTGGCGCAATAAGTGCATTTTTATCTTCCCAATTGCGCACCGAATTTTCGAGCGCTTGCCACTGACTTTCGGGGATATAGGGCGGATTGCCTACAATGAGATCAAATTTGAACTCTTTAGGAATTTGATCAAAGCAATCAGAACGCAAAAATTGGACGTTGGCAATATGATTATGGCTCTTATTTTCATTAGCCAATGCAAGAGCAATATCAGAAATATCAGTGCCATACACTTTTGCTTTTGGTAATGCATCAGCCAGCGTGAGTGCGATGCAACCAGAACCGGTACAAAGATCTAGAATCCAGAGTGATTCATCGCGTAATGGTTGTAATTGATCAATGAGATTCGCGCACCATTCTTCCGTTTCCGGTCGAGGAATAAGCACGGGGGGTTTGCTTATAATATCGAGCCCACAAAAAGGGATTGAGCCAAGCAGGTAACTGAGCGGCATATCATGCGTGATAAGTTGAGCAAGGGCATCATCCAGTTTTTTTTGATCTTGCTCTGACCATCTAAAATTACTTTGGCCAATAAGACTCAGCTCCGGCTTATGGGTGACATATTCTAAGAGCCACCAGGCATATTGGGTGCACAGTGTTGCATCATGAAATTTGGGAAGCAATTGACGTTCAATGGTATTAATCAGTTCAGGAACAGGCATCTTCTTCATCATAGTGCTACGCACCACCAGCGTTTTGGGGGCGGCTGAGATATTTCGTGGCCCTCTTTTTCTTGCCACACAATAAAAGGTTTTTCTTGTTTGTTAAATGCATCAAAAGCAGTTTTTCGCGCGCTTTCTTGATCTCCCGCTTTATTCAATTCATCCAAATATAATTGCGCCGCATGTGCCAGCTTTCTGCTTGCGGCAGCATGTTTCATGTGGATCACTGAATCATGAATCGGTTTATAATATTCATCATCTGGCTTGATGGCAATCAATTGATTGAATTTCTTATTATTGTACAATTGCAAAATTGTTATCCATGGATCTTTTTTGAGGGCTGAATCTATTTTTATGGATTGCTGCATTACCTGGTGAGCAGCTTCATGATCTTTCAGGGCCTCGATTTTGTGGCTATTAATTTCTTCCAGAATTTCTGAAGGAGTCAAAGAGAGTAATGATTCTAATATCTTGATTAGGGTTTCAGTGTTATATTCACATAGTTTTTGTTCTACAGGTATTTCCATGGCATGGAATCTCAAAAAAGTGCATAACAAAAATACTCCTAATTTTTTCATGTTATTCTCCGGACAATGCTAATTTTAATAGGAAAATAGCATCAGTTAGTAAACTGGCTTTAACCCAAACTTTTTGTTTCTCATTTAAGAGTTCACCAATTCCTGAAAGCGTTTCAATTGAAGGCCAAAGCAAGGAAAGTTCTTTAAATGAATCAACAGTTTTATTCGACCGTAAGAGCTCTTTTAAAAAGCTGTGAGCCATTGATTTTCTCCTAATATGATCCAAAGGTTGTAATTATTCTTTCCTTTAGATCACAATTGCCATTGTAAATCTCATTTTTCAAGAATTTTGCGGTAAGCACATTTTGCCACATATTTCTTCATGTTATTACGTAATGTTAGGAAGTTGGCGAACGGATAAACTGCGTTCAGGATTAGCATTATACCAAATATATTTTCCATTGCGACTGAAGAATTTGTGAAGCTTAAAGGGAATTTTCGATTCCATTGGCGGTGCCAGGAACTTACTCGTAGCTAAAGTGTCGCCGTTGGTGATATCGATTAGCAATTCTTCGGTGCTGATCTCCACTACGATATGCCGTGGTGATGCGTATTGAAGATTTATTACTGGAGAATCCAATTCCAGTGTGACTGTCACCCTGTTTTTTGGGTCTCTCGAATGGAAAATGAGATTATTTCCTTTCGCCGTAATTGAGTGGGAAAAATCGAGTGAAACAAATCCTTTTGTGGTTTTGTCGTTTTCCCAGCTTGAATCAATTGAGCCATCCTGAATGTTGTAGATAGTGCCCTTATCTTTTTGATTGATCAATAGCTTGTTATTAACTGAACCCCATTGTGTAAAGGGAGAGTCAGGCCTTGAAAGCTGGATGGTGCGTAATATTTCAAAAGCACGGCTTAAGAGTGCAATTTTCTTATCAGGTTGTTTGACTACTATTACGCTGCCATCGGATGAGAATGTTTCCAAATATCCGGCAATATCGCGTTGGGCGCAGAGCGACTTTTTTGGTTTTTTAACCGGTTGAATGCAAGCCAACTCTTTTAGTTTTGCAACCGGATAGAATTGTGTCTTATTTTCCTTTTGCGAGCGAGAAACAATATATTCGCTGCATGGATCCTGGAGATGAATATTGTCAAGAGAATCTATTTTGTGTTCTTCGCGTGATGAAATCTCAATGACCGTAACTGAATTATCATTAATTTTTTCTAATAAATATTTGCCATCATGAGTAAAATTTGCTTTACCTACCAGAGGATCGCCCAGATCAAGCACTTGCTTGCCATGCGTATCCCAGACCGTTTTATTATAATGAAAATCTTGCCCCAAGGCTCTTTCTGCATAAAATTGGGTGCCTTGACGGTTCCATGTTACGTTCCAACCGGAATAGGGCATCGTCCACCGATACTGTTCTTTATCAACGGTATACAAATGAAGTTTGTTTTTCTTGTCGCTAATTGCGATATGAATACCATCGGGCGCAATGTAGGGTTGCATTTGGCCATCTCGTAGATTAAATTGGGCAAACCTGTCTTGCATACCCGGATCGGCTATTGCGTGGTCTTGTTTGGGGGCAAAGGTTTCCTTGATGTCGTCTAACGCCACAAGCGCATCCGCCATTCCGGCGATTAGTGTGCCTTCAACGATTTCCATGCTATTAATAGAGGAATAAGACATAAGCAATTCGAGGGCAAGAATTATTTTTTTCATCGGTGTCCTTTTTTAACTATTAAATTTGTTTTAAGTCTTATAAAAATTATGCGAGCAAGTCAAAAAACAGTGATCTTAATCGCCCAAAAGACTGGCAACATAGGTAGTCGCATCAAATGCTTTAAACTGCGCGGGTTGTTCACCGTAAGAAATATAGGCGATCGGGATTTTAAGTTCATTACTAATACTAAAGACGATGCCGCCCTTGCCCGTGCCGTCCATTTTGGTGAGGATCACCCCATCGATGGAAGTGCTTTCATGGAACAATCGTGCTTGATCAAAGGAATTTTGCCCGAGCATTGAATCGATGGTCAACAAGATGGTGATTTTTTGGTGGGGCAGTTGTGCGGTGATAACTCGCTTAATTTTTTCAAGTTCTTTCATTAAATTTATTTTTGTTTGCAAGCGGCCGGCCGTATCGATGATCAACACATCATAGGTGCCTTGCTTGAACTTTTGAATGCCGTTGAAAATAACTGAAGCAGGGTCTTGACCCTCGGCACCCACTACAATATCTGCGCCTAATTTTTTGGCCCATTGCGCCAGTTGCTCGGTGGCAGCAGCCCTGAATGTGTCGGCAGCAACAAAAAGTACCCGTTTGTTTTCTTTTTTATACTGATATGCCAATTTTGCCGCGGCGGTGGTCTTTCCGCTGCCATTAATGCCAACTAACATGAACAAAGTACTCTTTGGCTCATATGGTTCGGCTTGCACTATCTTTTCTAATTCCGCTTGCAACAAAGAGTGCAAATCGGTCCCTTCCTTGAGACTGCCGTGTTTCCAAGCATCGGTGACGGTTGCCATGATTGCTTTGGTTGTTTTTATGCCTGTATCGGCGCTGAGAAGAATTGTTTCCAGTTCTTTGAGTGCCTGCTCATCAATGGGACGTGCAAAAAGCGCTTTAATGGGAGAAGAAACGGTGTTGTATATTTTGGTGAATGTTTTTTTAAAGAAACCGAACATCTGAATAGCCTATGGTATTGCATTTTCCCCGTTTGCTTCCAGCAAGGCGTTAGCCGAGTCCAGAAGTTTTTTTATGCCTCTCAAATCGAGCTTCGCTTACCTTTGAGATAGACGAAGATAATTTACAAGTTTTTAAAGTTAGTAATTCATAGATTAGATCAAGTTTTGATCAATGGCTAGCGCAAGTAGTGTTTTTTAATGTATTCTTTGAGGCCCATATCACAGGAATAGATCTAACAAATCTAATAAATCTGATAATCCGTAATTTTTTGCCGCGATTATGTCTGCATGGCTCTTATAACTTGGATCAAGTAATTTGCAGCATTCATCATGATCTTTTTCGAATGCAATCTCAAATGCTGTGTAACGAGTTTGATAAGGGTCAGTATTAGTTTTCAATGTTTTATCGGCACCATTATCCAGCAAGAATTTCACTATTTTATGATTGCCATGAAAGGCTGCATAATGAAGAAGTGTTACATCGCTCCACATGTGCTTTGCTTCTTTCCAAGGAATAATGCTTCTTAGTATATGTGCGTTAATATTTGCCCTGTAAGAAAGTAATAATTGTGCATGAACTAAATCATTATTTTCAATTGTTTCTTCAAGTGGCGAATGCCTATCAAGTTTTCTAATTTCATGATCGATAAAAAAGGTGTGATATTCTTTTTGATCTGGATTGGCGCCGGCTTCGAGTAATATTTTTGCAATATCAGTAAAGCCGTTCCTTATTGCTGCTTGAACATAGGGTGTGTGAACAGTTACTTTTATTTTATCCTCAATCTGTTTTTGAAATGGTGCTTCATTTTTCACTAAATATTTAAATATTTCTTCTTGAAGATCTTTTGGAAGCTTTTTAACATTGTTTGCGAGTGTAATTAAGTCAGCAGCCGTGCTCTTTTTTGAGATACATTGAGCGATAATATTTTTGATTATAATTTCCTTGAGACTCGCTACGGTTTCCCGTTTATCTTTATCTTCTTGAGTAAGCTGAATTATTTTTGGCTCAGGCATTTCCATTGCTGTTGCAATCGTTGGCAATAATAAAAGTAAAAAATATTTGTTCATGATAACCTCTTGTTTATGATATCGGGCAACCCAGAAGAGTCTGCGATTCTTCGTCAATTTCTTCTACTTCTTCTTCATCTTCCACATTCTCATGATGGGCGAGTAATGATGCAACTGATTCCTGTGGTTGCAGCGGTGCATAGCGTTCATTGAGTATTTCTTTTATGTGATAATTTTTAGAGCTATTGAGAATGTTCCAAACATACGGATCAAGTTTTTTATGAGTAATGTGCTCTTTTTGTGCAATAATCAATGCGAGTAGCTCTTCGATAGTAGAATCTTTTAGCAATGTTTTATGCGTAGCATACTTATAGAGGCATTTGCCATCTCTAAAAAATACATATTCTTGGCCAGGAGATAGAGCGCATGGATGTTGCGCGTACCGAGTAAATGATCCCAGTAGAAATGTTTGAGATTGTGATTTCTTAGCGCCTTGAAAATGATCATAACATACCAATGTTTTACCGTAACGGACAAAGCCTATTGCCGTATTAGCTGTAATGGGTGGTGCATTATTATTATTGTTATTAGTGGCGTAATATTCTTCCGCAAATTCATCCTTCCTTATTTCTTTGAAGCGTTGGCCAAGCCGCATTATACGTTCTTTTACATAAGTATCCATATCTAAGATGGTAACCGTTTTGGTGAGATTTTGGTGATTAATCAAATCCATTTCTTCTGCCTTTAAAATATGGGCATAAAAATTTTCATCTAATGCTATAGTGGTTACTTGGACGGTAGTATTAGTGTGGCTTTTGGCGATCGACAGTCCATCTTTGGTAAAGTATGCCTCTTGGTCTGGTTCTTGCTGTTCCCAGAATTTACAGATTTTTTTACTTTCCAGATCGATGATGTGCAAACAATCACTTACGCCGTTTCCACAACAAAGAGCAACAAATCGTTTATTGGGTAAAACTATTGTCTGCCCAAAGCCGCCCAAAGCCATTTTGTTAAATGTAGTATTGTTCACATAGTTAACGATGATAAAGCTCCATGTGAGGTTATAATAATTTGCATATACAAATAAATGGCTCTCGTCCAAAATCCGTATTACAAAATACCTATCTGCCAGTTCATCAACCAGCAATAATGGCTGTGAATCATTTATCGATTCTAAAAATTCAGCATAATATTTAAACAAATATTCTTTCATCGCTTCTTTCAAATCTGCTGGCAGAAACTTAATTTTATTGAGTAATGCAATAAGATTTTTGTTGCTTGCTGTATCGGATTTGAATTGATCAAGTAAATGTTTGCAAACTATTTCTTTTAAGCTGAGTGCTTTCGGTCCTGCTGCCTCAGAAAAAAGAACTTCAGCCGGATCTTCCGGTTTTGGCTCAGGCATTTCCATTGCAGTTGCCGCAAGTGGGATCAAGCAGGCGAGTAATGTTGCAATTCTTAATAATTTCATAATTTCCTCCATTATCTTTTAACTATTTTTCTTGATTTCGCGAAGCGGGATGCTCAAATGTACTGCGTGAAGCTTTTTGCTGCCGATGCGGTAAGTATTTTCTTTTGTTGAAATCGGCAGATTAGGATCAAACTTTTTAATGAACCGTTTGTAGGATTCAAGTAAGTCATGCTGCGAGATGCCATCATCGGTTGGTGCAACTTCCCATTCCACAAGACTGCCTTCGTGAGTTTTTATATCTTCTAAGCATTTCTTGAATAATAAAAAACCGGTCCCTTTTTTGCGATATTGTTTTTGAACATACAATGAATCGATTGTCCAGTTTGTGGGTAACATACAATTTTGACTATAGCAAATACTGCCTACTTCAGCATGAGCAGCGCGCGCCGAAATAATATAATTATCCCATAGTTTATCATACACTGGGCATGATATGGTCACCGTATGGGTTTGAGCCACTTTTTCCATCGCTAATGCCGGGAGTGCAAGAGTGCCGACAATGAAAACTAATAAATGTTTCATTATTCTGCTCCTTGATTACTTTTTGCCTTTTTTGCTATTTCTTTATCTTTAACAGAATTATCTTTTCGTTTAACATTCCTGGTTGTATCGGCAAAACATGTTTGGGTATGTTCTTTTAATGCAAGCTTTGTTGGCTGTATTTTGCTGCAATTGCGACACTGTAGATGTATCAATCTATGTTCATTGAGCATTTTCTTAGTCGAAAGAACCTTGCCGCATTCCTCACACGTTCTTTCGGATTGAGGCGCATATTTATTTTTAGGATGATGATGTTTTTTTAATCTATGGTTATTTAAGATCCATTTGTCGGTAAATCTGAGCATACACTCGTCACATTTATGGGGTTTAGCCTCCTCGATTGTCAGGTCATATTTTTCGCAATGCTTTCCACGAATATGTGATATTAAATAATATGAACTGGTAAGCTCCTCGCCGCACCATTTGCATATTGTAGTATCTTTTGCATCCTCTTTAATGTGTTGCACCTTATTGGCTATTTGCGCAGTGCAATTATTTTCCTTTACTTCCCGATCCTCTATCGTATGCGTTTCATCATCAATAACCGTAACTGTTTGATCAATGGCTAAGTTATTAGGTGCAGCTCCATTTTTACTTTCATAGGAAGTTCTGTTCTCAATGGTATCTAATTTGAGAGTTATAGAGGGAGTAGCTCGATGGCAGTCAAAATTTAAATTTTGTGATGTATTTTCCATGGCGCCAAGTGGGAAAAAGCCAAATAAGCTAAAACAACTGATTAATATGGTTTTGTCAATAATTGAATTCATATAAAACTCCATTTTCTTATTTATTACTTTTTATTTCTACTTAATTGTGCAAGGGTGTAGGCAGTTGCTGTAGTACCAAAGCCGATTAGGGTTGATACATTGGCAGAATGCTTACGATTATGGGCGATAAGCGCCGCTAAACCGCCTAATGCCAATGAGAATCTTTCTATCCATGCCGATTCATTTTGTGATTGCAGTTGATTCATCAAACCGTTGATTGTCTTTCGATCTGAAATTTGTTGCTTGGCTAGATTTGTCATTGAAAGTTCATGATCGTTTAATACTTTTCTTGTAGTGTTTTTATATGCTACCAATCCATTAGCTGCATCTTGCATTTCTTGCTTGGTTGCAAATTTTTTTTCTGCCGCATTTATTTGATTAAGAAGCTCTTGTTCCCTTTGGGCCAATAATTGAGCATGGCATTGCAGTTCATTAAATCGCTGCGCCAGTTGCTCATATGATTCTTTGAGCATGGTGACAATCTCTTGCGGGGCTTCAGTTTTGGGAGCCGTTGGTTTTGAGCTAAATACCCAACTAAAAAAACCGCTCTTATTTTCTGCAGAAGCTTCAGTTTTACGTTGGCTACAAATAAGGCATGATTGCAGAGTTTCGCTGTTTTTTGAAAAACATTTTTTATGAATTGCATGGTTGCATTGATAAATATGTTGTTTGATGCCATCATCAACCGGTTGCGCGCAGACAATGCATAACTCTTTTGCCACATTAATCACATTATGAGATTTAGGTTGCGGTGTGTTTTGAATACCAGCTTCAAGATCTGGTTCATCGTATTCTTGCTGATCCGGGTAGTGGACCGTTTGATGAATAATCGTAGGTAGTTCTTTTTGCTTGACTATTCCTGTTTCAATATCCTTATTTTCCTTAAGGGCTTTGCAGTCTTTGCATCGATCTCCGCGGACAGAAAAATATGAAAGATTTAAAAGATTGTAACTAGGCTTTTCTTGCCCACAAGTGCTACATATATTTTGGGAAGGCATTTCCATAGCTGCTGTTTGAACGGGAACTGCAAGAGTGCCAATAATACCAATTGAGGAAAGAAATAAAATGCGCGATAACATAATAAACTCCATTTTCTTAGGGGGATTTATAAAAATATCTATTAGTATTAATTCTACCTAAAAATAGCTATTTGTCAATAAAGGATTGCAGGCGTTGGGCAAAGAGTTTTAACCTGCGGTAATCATTGCCAACCAGTAGTGAATAAGACTGTAAAAGCTCGCGAATGGCCTCATTTTTAAGCGTTTTTAGGGTATTTTGCTGTTTTAAGAGGGCCAAAAGGAGCTCATCGATGGGTATTGGGCTTGAAAAACCAAAAAGAAGGGGTAAATAGCTGTTTTTTGCAAAAAACAGCCTTGCCATCTCGTCATCCGCAATTTGTAAAAATGAGTGAATTTTGGGGGGTTCAGGAGGGGTGATATAGTAGATTCTCCCCTTTTCTTGATACCCCACGCACAGGCAGGAAAAGCTGGTTTTTAAGAACTCGAAAATCTGGGGCTGCTCGGCCCGCAATTCTTCATGAGTTTTTTGATAGGCAAAAGGATAACGAGTAGGGTCCATTGAGCCTGTTTGAATCTGGTAAACCAGACCAAAAAGAGGACGATTGCCATTTTGGGCTATCACTAATGAGCCAAACTGTGGCATGATATCCCATTGCCAACATTGGCCCAGGAATGTTTGGAGAGAACTTTCTATGATTTCCGCGCAAGGTTTGGTCATGATGTATGTCTTTTTTTAAATGCCCTTAATTTTTTCTATAACTTTATTGGCGAACATTACACAAAAATTCTTTGTTATTAATTTCCTGCGGGTCAGTTCTTCTAACGCAGGAATATCAATGCCTTTTGCTTTTTCCAAAGCTTTTCGAGCTTCTTTATCAGAAATGGAAAATTTCCTTTGCTGTTCGGATAATACGGAACATAATTCTTTTGGTAGCAATGAAAAATAGGTTGTCTTATCTTTTTGTAACGTTTCAGCTATTTTCCGTGGTTGGCTGATGACCGTTGTGTGTTTAAGCAAAAGGGCTATTGCAGTAATTTGGTTATACCTTATGGCGACATCAAGCGGTGTTTCTTTTTTATTGTCTTTAGAACCCAAGTAAACTGCCGGATTGGCTAACAAACGGGTAATTAGTTCAGCGCATTTGCCGCCTGCACACAGATGCAATGGCGTTAAATTATTAAAAGAGCTCGGGATACTCACGCTAATTTTAGGATGTGCAAGAAGCAGCTTTGCGATGACAACATTTTCTTGCATAATTGCTTCAAACAAGGGTGTTTGCCAGTTCACCTGAATATCATTATATGAAAGCAATAATTGTACCATTTCTGAATTGTTTGTTTTGATTGCTAAAAATAACGGGGTGAAATATCCCGGATGATCAGCATTTATATTTGCGCCACTGCTTATCAGAGCTTTAACTTTCTCTTTTTTATTATGTTGAATAGTATTCAATAATTGCATATCCAAACGGCGTTGATCGGCTTCTTTTTTCCGCTTTTCTCGGCTTGATTGGTTTGATGAAGAAGAGCTATTTTCACTTTCATTACTTTTAGATGAACTGTCTGATCCTTCAGATGAATCATCTGAAGAGTCGGATGAATTTGAGTTATCGAATAACATTGGATTATACGCCATTGCATTTAAATACGTTGTATTTTTTGCGAGTAAGACTATGAAGAAAAATATATTCACGGGTCTGAGGATTGATAAGAAATAAGACATACTATTTCCTTCACGAGGCAGAATTTATTTTTCTACAGTCTATCATATTATACCTTATGCGTAATAAGCTGCGTAAAAAATAAATTCGCAAGGAATCGAAATATTGAATTTGAAAAATATGAATGAATTAGGCATAATAACAAAATATTAATTAATAATAATAATCGAGCTTAGAATAATATAACGAAAGAAAGTCAAACTAAAATGAATAATAAGTCTATGAACAAACTGTTTTTCACACTCTTGCTAATAAGCTTCAATGCCTTTGCAGACGATCTTATTGAAAAAGCTATTTTAGAAAGTAACCTGGATCTTTTCACCGCTGAAATTAATAACAGAAAAGAAATGAATGCGCCTTTAACGCCCAATGAGCAGTTAAAATATTTGGATCTAAGTAAAGAGGTGGTTATTCGCCGAAGAGATCAGCTGGAACTGCCATTAGAAAGAAATACTGCTATGAAATCTGACAATCAAGAAATTTCTCCTTCAGCTTGCTTGCAAGCTCTTATTGGTTTTACTGGAGCAATTGGCATTCCATTCGCGTTGTTTACTAAATTAATTGAACCCGATAAAAATTATTCTTTCAGAGAAAAAACTGCTTTAATTGCCGGGGCGATATTAGCAGAAATTCCATGCCTTTGGCTAATGGGAAGTTATGTTAAAGAAGTGGAAGAAAAGAAAAAAATCCGTGAAGCCAAATATGAAAATGCACTTAAAATTCGACAATTATTGTTTGACAATCTCACTATTACGGCAGAACTAATCAGATGATTATTCGAGTTGTTTGGGTTTACCACTAATACGTTGCTTGGTGATCGCTATTGCTCTTTTTTTCTTTTTTTAATGGTGACACTTTTTTTAATCGCTTCATGCGCCAATGCTCGCTTCCTTAATTCATTGCGTAGTATTGCTCGTGTGTTACGGTCGCCCTGTTGCTCAGCTATTTTCCGTAGCTGTTCATCGGTAATGCTATAGTTACGCTGATAGAGTGCGCATGCGCCAATCACCATATCTTGTGGCAGGAGTGAAAGATAGGTGCTTTGGTCACGGCTTAATTCTTTTAAATACCCGACTGTTTGATTATTGGGGACTGTATGCTTAAATAACAAGGCGAGTATTTCACCGTGATCAGCCGCTAATGCGTTCTCGAGTGGTGTACGGCCATAAATAGCGGCAATATCTATTACAGCATTTGGATGATCAAGCAAAAGTTTTACAACCTCAGGCTTATTGTGCACTGTGGCCCAATACAATGGGGTCCAGCCCAGACTGTTTTGTTTATTCACATCTATATCTGGGTGTGCAAGCAGCAATTTTATTATTTCAAGATGACCGGCCCATGCTGCCATATGGAGCGGCGTTTGCCCATGCCCATTTTCTACATTTACATTTAAATCATGCGCAAGCAGCAATTCTATTACCTCACTATTATCATTTTTTGTAGCACGGTGCAGCGCTTTGCTGCGTCCTGTGCGCAGTAGGTTTGTAATTTCAGAAGATTTTTTTTCATCGTCTTCTTTTTTTTGTTTTTCGAGTAATTGCGCAACCATATCGGTATCGCCTACTTTGGCAGCATGAATTAATTGTTTGTTAAGTTCTTTTAAGGGTTTCTCCATGCCAGCGGCGGTGCCGGTAAAAACGGTGAATGCTAATGGGATGAGTATGTTATTTTTCATGATGTTCTCCACTATTTTTACTCATCTTTGGATGCATTTCGTTTATCTAATGCTTCTTTAATTTCATTTTTTACTTGTATCCAATTTGTTGAAGTTATGGCTTTTTGTGCATCTTCTTTGCTAAAGGTGTAAGCGGCTTTATAGTTAGATAGCAGGGTAATCAAATCTTTGGGCAATAATGAAAAATATGTTTTTGATTTTTCATCGTGGAGCGTTGGTAATTCATTAATTAGTTCCGGGGATAGGGCTATTGACGTATGCTTGAGCAATAAATTTAACGCATGAGAGCTGGCATACTGGGCAGCAATATCCAGTGCGCTCTTTTTTTCATTATCCTGGGCATTCCGGTGGATATTTCTATGATTAAGTAATAATTCCAATATTTCACAATAATCGTTATATGCTGCGCAATGAAGGGCTGTCCATCCATTTATTTGGGTGTTTGGGATATTTACATTAATAGTCTCTTGCTCAAGGAGAAGTTTTACTATGGTAAGGTTATCATGTAGGATCGCATGATGGAGCGGTGCCATACCATTTTCATCCTGAGTGTTAACGTCCGCGCCTTGTTTTAAAAGCTGCTCAACCAACTCTTTATTGCCGCTATTAACAGCCTCAATAAGTTGCTGATTTAATTCTGGCTGTGGCATTTCCATGCCAAAAGCTGTGCCGACAAAGCCGGTGAGTGCGAATGCTATTATTGCTATTTTATTTTTCATAGTTTTCTTTCCTCCATTATTTTTTACTTATTTATTTTTCCGTTTTTCTAATGCATTTAAAATTGTTGTTTTTTGAGGATCACCCATTCCGTTCTTTATCAGGTTTTCAATCTCTTGCGTGCTAATGCTATATTCAGAGCCGGTAGGGATCAGTGAAATCAAATCGGCAGGCAGTAAGTTAAAATAGGTGCTTTTATCTTTAAAGAGAGTTTCAACAATCACCGTATCAAGAAGCGGGCCATGTTTTGTGTGATTCAGTAATAAATTTAATATTTGCGTATTCTTGCTTAAAGATGCAGAAAACAATGGATCAGAACCGTATCGGAATTTTAGCATCACGTTAATTTCCGGCTGGCTCAAGAGTAAGGCGACCATCGGCACACTTTCATGAGTAATGGCAACCGTTAAAGCGGTGTTTTGACCATCTCGCGCATTAACATCGGCGCCTTGTTGGAGAAGCTTTTGGGCCGCGGCAACATTTTTTGTTTTTACTGCAGTAATAAATTGCGTATCAAGTTCTTGTTGCGGAACTTGCATGGCATACGTTGTTGCAATCAACGAGCTGATTGCACAGACTGTGATTATTGTTTTTATATTTTTCATGATTTCTCCATTATGAAATTGAACAGTTTTGTTTATTATTTTTCTTATTGTTTTTAGGAACTTTAATCACATGTTTTCCAGTTAGAATTAATTCCGTATCCTCTTCTTGTGATACCGGCAGTGGTGAGCGTTTTTCCAATTCACTCTTAATGACGGCTTTTATGGATGGATTAATAGTGCGATCCTTAAGTATTTCCAATGCCGCTTCATCTGTAACACTCTTGCAATGAAGATATGGTGCAAGCATGTCCTCAAGAAGATCTTTGGGCAATAATGCAAAGTATGTTTTGTCTGCTTGCAAATCAGTGAGCAGTTTTTTTGATTTTTGCATTGCAGCGGATGAATGATCGCAATGATTCATGAGTAATTGTATTAATGCCTCTTTATTTTTTACTGGAAAAAATTCACCTTCATTCTTGCCACATGCTTTTTGGAATGCCGTATCTCTCTTGTAGCAATCATCCTCCGCATATATCTTGTAGCAATGCTCCGCGTTAACATCCACGGCGGGGTGATCAAGCAGAAGCTTTACTATTTCTATGTTCTCAACTAGTGGCGCCTCAAATGGTATAATCTTTAGCCAATTTTCAGCAATTGCGCGATGAAGTGGTGTGCTGCCATAAGAATCTTTTAGATTTACATCAATGCGCGGATCGGCAAGTAAAAGTTTTATAATTTCTCTGTTTCCGTGAAACACTGCCCGATGGAGTAGGGTCCACTGATTGGCATCCTGTATGTTCACGTTGATATCTTTGTTTTGGAGCAGCGTGGCAACCTGCGTTGCATTATTTTGTTGTACTGCTAGCCACAATTGTTGATTGAGATGCTCTATGGGCATTTCCATGGCATGCGCTGTGCCGCAAACGGCGAGCGTACAAGCGATCATTAGTATTTTACTTTTCATATAAAACTCCATTTTGGGCTTAAAATAATAATATTCTATCTCTTATTTTATATAAAAAATGCAAATTGTCAATACTGAATTAGGGTTAAAATTGGGGGTTTAAAGGTGTTTTTTGGAATTAAAAGAGGGTGATTTTCCGCCTTGCAGGGTAGCAGAAAACGTGGTGGTATTCTTGAAAATACCCCCACACCCCCGTTCACCCAAGGGGACCTTGGGGATCCCGACGGCGCTCATCACGGTTGCACATGCCGCTTTCAGCGGACATGGCAACCTCTCGCCACTCATAGGCTTCGCCTATTCGAGCTCGGTACCGCCTAGGTTGGAATTTAACCCCTACCATTAGAATGCTGAGGAAATAGCTTTTGCTGGAGGGGACCCTAAACCCCTAGCAAAAGACATTATTAAAAAAAATGTGTGGCGATCTATTTCTATATATTCATGAAAAAGTTTCTAAGTTAGAAACAGAATGTTTTCAAGAAAAAATAACTGAGCCCGCTCGGGCGCTTTTGCGCCCGGCAAGCATCGTTGCGGGCTCTACGAACATTAATGGATAAAAGCGTTAAGATCTGATTGCGGTATATGTATGAACCGGTGCAGCTCCCCCAGGGAGATGAGCCGGTGAGTTTACCGCATAGGGGATTCTAAAGGGTGCTCCCTTTAGTGTGCGGTGGTCTGGAGGGGTTCACAAGAATCCCTCCAGTTTAAAATAATTTATGAAATCTTCGAGGGCTCTTAAAAAAAGATTATTATTAACCACAAAAAGTAATGTTTCCAAAGTGTATAACTTTGGGCACACTCTTCTCTTTATCTTCAATTCTTTTAATAAGCCACTCTTTTGCATCTGATTCCATGGGAAGATAAGTGAGCCGTTTTAGCAAGAGCAAAAGATATGCCGGTTCAGGTGGAAACGCCACTTTTCCAAAATCAAAAGCGCCCGGTTCAGTATCTATAAAATAGGCAATGCCCTGTGCGGTGTTCACAATATTTTTATCATGAATATCAAAATATCCTGTTTTTTGGATAATAATAACCAGTTGCTGTATCTGTTGTAATGAAAAAGGAGCATTGGCAACAATAATTTTTGGTTCGACGGCATAGTCATTTCCTTGTTCATCAATATATGCTTTTTTTAACGGTATTTTTATTGCATCGCAATGATATTCATCGGCGCATTGCTGGATTGCCAAAGCACCAATCAAGCGCGCTGCGCCATGCTTTTTAATAATATGTTCGGAAAGGGCAGAAGATTCATAGATATTTTTTGCCACTTTTTTTAAGGTACCATTATCAAGATTTTTTTTCAGAGTATCTTTGTTGAAAAGATTGGTAATGAGTGCGGCAACTTCCGGGCTCACGCCATGATTTTCTACCAACTCTTCCAATGATATTTGATCACAAAAGGTTGCATACCAATATTTGCCATCATATTCTTGTTCCATTGCTTGGCTTTGGTCGGCAAAAAGAATGGCTAATGATGCCAAAGAAATTTTGAGTATATTTTTAACTATTTTAGACATTTTTGATCCCCATTTTTTATACAAATTAGACTATTGCCCTCATTCTTAAATTTAGCAGAAATTAGAGCCTTGTCAATGAATTTATTTCAGTTTGTAAATATTAATCTGCAACGGGTTGAATTTGGGTGTTCGGCTCTTTTGTGGGTTCAGCCAATAGGCTTTGCTGTTCAAAGGGAATCTCAACCTCAGTTTCGGAGGTATGCAGGTATTCCAGGCGGGCAAGATAGGTATCTCGATGAATAATCAAGTGTTGGCCGCTTTCGCGAATAATGCGTTTATGAGGGGGCGTGCTATACCCCTTGTGGGAGGCAAGCAAATAGCCGGGAAACAGCGCGTCCATTCTGCGCATCATCGCATCGCGCGTTACTTTGGCCACAATTGAGGCTGCAGCAATAGTGCTTGATCTGCGCTCGCCAAAGGGAAAATAATGGACCGGAATATCATTAAATGAGGTGTCTGCCAAGTTTAAGGGCATCGCATCGGTGATGATGGTGCTTGGCTTTTGAGGGGCAGTTGCCAGGAGGTGAACCAGGGCCTTTTTCATGGCAATCAGGGTAGCGTGCCAGACATTGCGAGAATCGATGGTGCGATGATGGACTATGCCTATGCTGTATTGGCAGTTTTTCTGGATCCAGGTAAAGGCTTTAACTCGTTCTTCGGGGGTCATAAGCTTGGAATCTTTAAGCAATCGATGGGTTTTGCCGGGAGGCAACATAACGGCAGCAGTAACCACCGGGCCCGCCAAGCATCCTCTGCCCACTTCATCAAGCCCAATCACCAGTTGATTCTGCGCCCAGGCCTGTTCTTCAAAATAATTCTTATTGAAACGTTGCCGAACCTTGCTGATCCTGCCAGCTGTTTCTAAAATCATAGATTCTCATTTGACAAGTCGAAATTAATGTGTACTATTAGTATTAATAGCAGTATTTAACTAGTTAATAATAATACAATGATAACAGGAGGAGCGCAGTATGTCATCAAGATCTACTGAACTACGCGTAAAAGAGCTTTTACGAGAAAAAGGGTGGACAACTAAAACGCTTGCTGAAAAAACAGGCATGTCGGAAAGTTACCTAACCCATATTAAAAATGGTACTCGTCGTTGGAACGAAGATTCCTTAAGGAAACTCGCCAACGCATTTGAAATCAGTCCCATCGATTTATTTGCGCAACGTCGCAAAAGAACCGATAACATTGATAGCAATGTGAGTATGCCGGAAAAATCGGATGTCGAACTTAAGGTGCAAGTGGTTCCGGTAGTTGGCGACATTCCATCAAACCCATCACCCTATAATAACCAATTAATGCAAATTACCACCGGCTATAAAGATGTTTTTATCCCGGTTTTAAATACCACCGATAATTCAATGTTCTCATTGTGTATTGATCATAACTTAATGGCCCCAACCTTTGTGAAGGGCGATTGCTTGATAATATCCCCAGAAACATGGGCGCGCTCGGGCGATATCGCTGCTGTTGAATATGGCAACGATACTCCAATTCGTGGCATTGTTCAGGTTACCTACACTGATGATTTTATTGTTATTGAATCGGTAAACCATAAATCTCCGCCAATCGCATTGGTTCGTGGCAAGGATCATTTTAGAATCATCGGTCGCGTTATTGAGCGGCATCAAAGACTCGCCTAATCCTTCGAGACGCACTTGTGCTCTCAGGATGATATGGAATAATCAAAAGTCCGTTCATGGTGAGTGATTGCGATAGCAATACTATCGAACCATAAAAATTAAAGTACCAGAAAGCTGGATTTTTCCAGTATTTCTGGTACTTTTTTATTATCCTTCGATACGCAGTAAGCTGCTACTCAGGATGAGTGGGTTAGACCCGTTCGTGCTGAGCTTGTCGAAGCATTTTAAAACTAAATAAAACAGCATGGTGTTGTTTTATAGTGTAAAAACACTTCCATTTAGTTCCTAAAGGGCTTATGTATGTCAAAACGTTACGAAGCATTAATGCTTACGGTACCTGAAATTACTGCCGACGAAACCAAATCGATCGAGCAGCAATTTGATCGCGTTGTCGCCGATCATAAGGGCTCTGTTATCTCATTTGAACGCTGGGGCAAATATCGCTTGGCGTATCCGGTTAAAAACAATGATTATGGTGTCTACTTTTTGGCACGCTTTGAAAGCGCTTCGCCACAAACCATCATTGAAGATGTAAAAAACTTGCTCAACGTTAAGCTTCATGAAGTGATTATGCGTTCCATAATTGCCAAGATTGAAGATGAGCAATCGCTTGTATATCAGCGTCCTCAATCTCTTGAAGAAGCGCCGGCACGAGAAGTTGGCTCTTTCATGAAAGAAAGCAAATCTGATATGATGCACGATGCTGATGATATGGCCAACCAAGATTAAGGATACCCCATGACAAAGAAAATCAAACTTAAAATAAATGCCCGTTTACTCAAAAAAAGATTCCGCAAACAGGGCTTTGGCGGCAAAAAACATTGCAGATTTTGCAATACCAATGAGCAATCGGTGTTGCTCGATTACAAAAATAGTACTTTTTTGAAGAGCTTTTTAACCGAGCGTGGCAAAATTTTACCCGCACGAATTTCGGGTAATTGCAGCCTGCATCAGCGTGCGCTTGCTCGGGATATTAGAAAGTCTCGCGTGATGGCATTGTTGCCGTATTCAGCGGGTCATTTTTAGTCCTTCGCATTTCATCCGAAAATTATTATAAATAAAGGCGGCAGGGTTCAAATCCTGCCGCTCTTATCTTGACAAATAGAATTTTTGTGTTAATTTTAGATTATGAAACAAAATATATTAATGTAATTAATCCGCGTCATCCTGAGGAATGCCGAAGGCATGTCACGAAGGGAGAATCATGAATACAGATCGTTCACATATTCGTAATATTGCTATTATAGCGCACGTTGACCACGGTAAAACTACCTTGGTTGATCAATTGCTTAAGCAATCAGGAACCATTAAAGCTGAATCAGCCGAACGGGTAATGGATTCAAATGATCTTGAGCGCGAGCGTGGTATTACGATTTTGGCCAAAAATACCGGTGTTGCCTATAATGGGTATTCAATTAATATCGTTGATACCCCGGGCCACAGTGATTTTGGCGGAGAAGTTGAACGAACACTGCAAATGGTTGAAGGCTTTTTATTGCTGGTGGATGCAGCGGAAGGTGTCTTGCCCGGAACGCGATTTGTATTGCAAAAAGCACTCGCATTAAATTTAAAGCCAATCGTTTTGATTAATAAAATTGATCGTAAAGATGCTGACATTGAACGCACCGAAAGCGCGATCCAAGATCTGTTTTTAGATTTGGCGCTCAATGAGAATCAGCTTGAATTTCCTCATTTATATGGCTCGGGAAGAAGCGGTTACGTTTCAACCGATTCATCGGCACGTTCGGGCGATATGACGCCACTTTTTGAAGCGATTATTAAACATGTGCCCGCGCCAACGGCAAAAGCGGACCGCTTGCAATTTTTAGTTACCAATTTGGATCACTCTGATTTCTTAGGGCCCATTGCGATTGGCCGTATTTTTAGTGGGTCCATGAAAGTTGGTCAGCAGGTTATTTGTTGCAAAGATGATAAAGTAAGTTCGCCGATAAAAATTACCAAAATTTATACCTTTGTTGGGCTCAATCGTGTTGAAACCGAAACAGTTGGTGTAGGTGACATTGTTGCCATTACCGGATTTAATGAACCGGTTTCAATCGGTACCACTATTTGTGATGTTGGCAATCCCATGCCCCATGCGTATGTGAAGGTTGATGAGCCGACCGAATCCATTTATTTCTCGGTGAACGATTCTCCCTTTAGCGGAAGAGATGGCACCTTTTTAACATCGCGCCATTTAAAGGATCGCTTGGAAAAAGAGCTGCGCACCAACGTTGCGTTGCGTGTTGAGCCGACGGCAAGCCCTGAATCATTTAAAGTTTCCGGGCGCGGTCAATTGCATTTGGGTGTTCTTGTTGAAAATATGCGCCGTGAAGGATTCGAATTGCAACTTTCAGCGCCGGAAGTTATTTACAAAACAATTAATGGCGTGAAAAATGAACCGATAGAATACGTGCTCCTCGATATTCCACAAGAATCGCAAGGCGTGGTAATGGAAAATATGGGCCGCCGTAAAGCGCAAATGATCGGCATGCATATGTATGATGATGGGCGCATGCGTTTAGAATACCATGTTCCGTCACGCGCATTGCTCGGGTTTAGGAGCCAGTTCTTAACCGATACACGCGGTAACGGTATTGTAAACTTTAGTTTCCATGGCTATGAACCGTATAAAGGTGATATTCAAACGCGAAATAAAGGTGCTATTGTTTCTATGGAAGCGGGCAAAGCCACCGGTTTTGCACTTGATAATCTGCAAGATCGCGGCACACTCTTCATTCGGCCAACCGATGAAGTGTATGAAGGTATGATCATCGGTGAATCGAGCCGCGACGATGATATGGATGTGAATCCCTGCAAAGAAAAGAAATTAACCAATATGCGCGCATCAGGTTCTGATGAGGCTATTAAATTGGCCCCGGCAAAAACCATGGATCTTGAAATGTGTATGGAATGGATTCGCCCTGATGAACTTATTGAAGTTACGCCACAACATATTCGTTTACGCAAGAAAACTTTGCGCGCCGCATTGCGAAAATAAAAATAATTCACAAATTTGAAAGGTTTGCATGAATATGTCTAATTATGCACTTACATTGAGTCTTTTGCTCTTTCTTGCGCCACAATCTGCTCTTAAAGCAGATCACCTTGATCACTATTCCCACGTGCAATTAAAAGAAATTATTGAATTGCAGCGCTATGAAATCAAACAACTTAAAGATCAGCTATTCTGGAGCAAATATAAACATCGTGCGCAAGGAATTGGTTTTGGTGTATGCGCGGTAATTGGTGGCTATTGTTTGAATAAGTTTTTCTTTAAATAGTAAAAAAGGAGAAAATAATGAAGCGAGTAATCATTGCGATTATTGGTTTTTTGTCTGCGCCGGCAGCATGTGCGTATCACAACTTTTCTAAAGAGGAACTTATTGAGATGGTGGGCATTCTTTTGCAGCAGAATACCAAATTAAAAAATGAACTCAAAAAAGCCAAGGTTGAATTAAACGAAGAGCACGCAATCAATCGGTTGGAAAAAGAGTTGCAAAAATTTAATAGAGATATTGATTTAAAGTAGTATTTGGTCTTTGCGAAATTAAATGGTTCATTGTTAGGGGTTCATGAACATGAAAAGAGCCAAAAAAAAACAAGAAATAGAATCACTTCAAAAATTGCCAATCGATGTGAGCGCTTTTAATGTAATGATAGAGAATAACTATCTTTATAGTGATAAAACTGAGATTATTCATGATCTTATTACCGGTGGCCGATTTTATTTTCTTTCGCGTCCTCGCAGATTTGGTAAATCGCTATTATTATCAACTTTACAAGAAATTTTTATAGGTAATAAAAAACTTTTTAAAGATCTTTGGATTGGAAAACATGCCAGATATGAATGGCCCACTCATCCGGTAATTTATCTTAATTTTTCACAGTTTTCTATTAAAGATCCTGAAAGATTTGTTACCAGTCTTTGTTGGAAACTGGACTCGATTGGTAAGGAATATGGATTAGATCTCTCGGATGCACCGTTCCCTGAATTGAAAATTCAAAAGCTTGTAGAGACACTCTTTAAAGAAAATAATGTAGTCATTTTGATTGATGAATATGATTATCCATTAATTAACAATTTGGATTCTCTTAAAATTGCCAGTGAAATTCGCAAAGAATTAAAGAATTTTTTTAGTGCAATAAAAAGCTTAGATGCTTATCTCAGAGCAATTTTTATTACCGGTGTTACTAAGTTTTCAAAAACATCTATTTTCTCCGGACTTAATAACTTGGATGATGTCACTACCGATCCCCGAGCGGCAACACTTTTGGGGTATACGCACGCTGAAGTAGAAGAATATTTTGATCTTTTTATTAAGAAACAATCAAAAATAAAAAAAATACCTGAAAATGAAATAAAGAAAGATCTTAAAGAATGGTACAATGGCTATCGATTTTCCGATGCCCAAATACGTGTATATAATCCCTTTTCGATCCTCTATTATTTTAAAAAGCAAAAATTAGAAAATTATTGGTTTGCGTCGGGTACACCGGGCTTTTTAATTGAACTGCTCAAAAATCAATATCAGGATCTTGAAGATTTGGACAAAGCCCAGTTAACGTCTACTAGTTTGGGAATCTTCGATATTGAGTCATTGCCATTGATTACCGTATTATTTCAAATGGGATATCTAACAATTAATGCCTATGACCCTCATAAAAATAAATATACCCTTATGTATCCGAATGCAGAGGTTCGCGAATCATTTAAAAAATATCTACTTGCTGCTTATTCACAAGAAAGAATTCCAACGATAGAAAAATCTCTCTCCGAATTAGGCCAAGCACTTGAAAAGCATAATGTAGATTCTTTTTGCACAATCTTACAAGGTCTTTTGGCGCAAATTCCTTACCAATTACATATTCCGCAAGAACGTTATTATCACTCACTCTTTCAACTCATTTGCAGTTTGCTTGATATTGAAGCTCAATCAGAAATATCAACCGACAAGGGTAGAATCGATTTAGTGATTATAACAAAAAAAGATATCTATATTTTTGAGATTAAATTAGAGGCAGGCTCTAGCGCTGCATTACATCAAATTGAAGAGCGCCGATATTATGAGCTATTTCTTTCTAAAAAGAAAAAAATTACTCTCATTGGTCTCTCTTTTTCTCGGAAAAAATCTAAAAAGGGATTATTCCTGGATTGGAAGATAAAAGATCTATAATGACAAAATATAAAATTATAGTCGCTTATGATGGCACCGATTATTTTGGTTGGCAGGTGCAAACCGACAAAGTAACTATTGCCGGCACATTGCAAGACAGCTTTAAATCTGTTTTTGGCAAAGATATTAGTATTGCCGGCGCTTCGCGTACCGATGCGGGCGTGCATGCGCTTGGCCAAACTGCCACGTTCAGCGTTGATTTACCCATTACTGCCCAGCAACTTCTTTTTGCCTGGCACAATGTGCTGCCTGAATCTATCGTGATTCCTGAAATACAAGAAGTGCCGCTTGATTGGAACCCGCGCCACAATGTGCGCCAAAAAACATATAAATACCATTTTTTTGCCGAGCGTCCGTTGCCTTTTATCGCGCGCTACGGCTGGCATTATCGGCATCCGGTTGACCTCGAAAAATTAAAAGCGTGCTTTGCCATTTTTATCGGCACGCAGGATTTTAGATCTTTTTGTACCGGCGATGAATATGAAAATACGGTGCGCACAATTGACGATATTTTTCTGGAATATAATCAAGCATGGCAGGCTTATGCGATTGTAGTAAAAGGGCCGGGATTTTTGCGTTATATGATTCGCCGTATTGTTGGCGCTTGCTTAGAGGCTGCCTCGCATGATACAGTAACTATCAATGATTTACAAAAAGCGCTCGAACAAAAAAATCCGTTGCAATTATTGCCAACGGCACCGGCACAAGGATTATTGTTGTATCAGATTGACTATTTTAAAGAAGAAACGCATCATGAGAAAAAAAATTATTAACGCCGCAGCGATTATTATCGGGTTATCAACCGCTGGCGCTGTTATCTATTATCATCTGCCCCAACCGGCAACCCCGTTTCTTAATGAAAAAGTGTTGGTTTTTGATGAAAAACGTGACACGCAAGCAATCTTAGACATTTTTAAAGATGATTGGTATTGGCTTGTTTCCAGTGATGATTATTCACCGGAATTTACGCTCAAAAATCGTGCGCCCAATAAAGATCCACGGTATTTTGGTAGACTCTCTATTCGCGTTTTATATGATCAGGATAAGTTTGTTGGGTTTATTTGCTACTACATGAAAAACTTTTTCATGGGCCAAATTCTGTTTATTGACGTCAAAAAAGAGTTCCGCGGCAAAGGTTTTGCGCAACGATTGATGAAATACGCGATTGCCGATCTTAAAAATCAGGGCGCCACCATGATAAATCTGGTCACCCGCACCAGTAATCTTGACGCGCAACGGGTCTATAAGAAGCTCGGTTTCACCGTGACGCTTGAAGAAGATGGGTTTGTTTATTTTGAATTGCGGCCATAGTTATTTTGGTAGTTCCGCATATCCTTTGAAGCCCGCATTTAACAAGTTTCTGAGCATTTGATAAAGGTTGTTTCTTTCTTGATCATCCACGGTTGTTCCTATTTTAAAAATCAATTCATCCAGGGGCGTGCGCTTGGGCCCGGGAGCGCCTACCGGTGTAACCACTATGTTGGGATTAAAATGAGCAGCGAGCAATTCTTTTATTATAGCTTCACCAAAACCGGGGAAGGCAAAAGCTATTTTCCACGCCTCTGCTTGTTGTGCCTCTTGATTAAAAAGTCCTGAGAAAATAAATAGGCGTGTTGCGTCAATAACTAATTTCATTTTATTTTCCGGTGTCTTATTTTGCATTAGTTTTATGCCACGAATAAGGGCACGAAGATAATCGGCCGATCCTATGCCCAGCGGAGTATTGTGTACACCAGTTTCGGTAAGGTTTTGTTGTGCCGCGTAATATAAGATGGAAGTTCTATACGAAGGCAAAGATCTGGTTTTTTCTGTTGCAAATGCTAGAAAGGATCGTATGCCGCCGGGCGCAGCCTTTTGCTTGGACCATTCTGCAATGGTATCTTGCGCAAATTGGGTTAAATTTTGAGCAATTTTTTGGGCCATTGGTGTGTTGAGCAATTGGGCCGCTTCGAGTGGTGATATATGAAAATTAGCTGAGAGCGCGCTTAAGATTGCCAGTAGTGATCTTTCATCATCCAAGAATTTTAAATTGCCGCTTGCCGTTAAGAAATTCATAAGGTTTTGGACCCCGGCTTGTGGCGTGGCAGCATGCGTGGAAAATTGCGCAATCATTTTACTAATATCGGCGGGTAGTTTTTTAGAGGTTTCTTCGGGTGCTATTTCCATAGTGATGACGGCGCCTGTTTCAATAAGGCCCATAATTGCGCAGAGTGTGATGATATTCTTCATAAAAATCCTTACCGTATTACTCATCAGTTTTCATTTTTTAAAGAGTGTATCACAGTGGAAAACAAAGAAAGAAGGGAAGGCATTGCCTTCCCTTCGGTTAAAAGTTAATAGCTATTTTTAGCGTGCCATTTTTTCCAATACTCTCATAACCTTAGCCATTTTTTGTTCGCATTCTTGTAAGCGCATTTCTTGGCTTTGGATTTGTTTGATTAACATTGGAATAAAGGCGTTATAATCAATGGTTATTATTTCGCCGTTTCTATCAAAGCACACAACTTCAGGATATACCGGGGCCACCTCTTCAGCGATCATACCATAGCGGTTTGTCTCTGTTTGATCATTGATATATTTAAAGGTAACCGGACGGAGTTCCATAAGTTTGCTTGTTTGGCATTCCATTGGCTCAATATCTTTTTTCAATCTGCGAGAAGATAAATTGAGGCCAAGTTGGTTGGTTGCAGGATCCATAAAGACAGCCGCTTGGTGTAATACCGTAGCTTGTTCTATACCTGCGATATAGCATGCGGTTTGATTGCAAAGAACTCCGGTACACGAGGTTTGTCCGATTCTTATGGTTTGCGCTTCGCCTACAACTCCCGGATCGCCAATATAGATATTCTCAGATTCGGCGGCAACACAATTAGAACCCGCATTATATCCTACAAAGATGTTGTTGGTACCGGTGAGTAACGTGGTTCCTGCACTCACGCCTACTGCGGTATTATTACCCGTAATGGTGGTGTTATTAAAGTCCATTAACGCACCATGACCAACAGCAACGTTATTCTGGCTCACGGTTAGAGCAGTCAGCGTAAAGTCACCCAGCGCGGTGTTATTTAAGCCGGTGGTGCAATTAAAGAGTGCTTCATAACCAAACGCATTGTTGGCAATTCCGCCATTGGATTTGGCCAAAGCGTTATACCCAACAGCGGTGTTGGTTGTTCCGGTGGTTTCAGTGCTCAACGTATTAAAACCTATTGCCGTGTTACCCGTGCCGGTAGTAAGAGCTGCTCCTGCAAGAGTACCAACTGCGGTGGTTTGGCCCGCTGTGCTACGCGCAAGAGCTTGATATCCTACCGCTACGCTTTGGCTCGCGGTGGTATTCAAGCCTAAAGCAGAATAACCCAATGCGGTATTATTATTGCCGGTGGTATTAGCAGTGAGCGCTGCTTCTCCTATTGCGGTATTGCTATTGCCCGTGGTATTTGCACCAAGCGATGAAACGCCCAGCGCGGAGTTGTATGTGCCGATAGTGTTTAATGCCAGTGAACTATACCCAACTGCGGTATTAAAATAACCGGTGGTGTTGGCAGCGAGTGCAAAGGTGCCCACGGCAGTTAAAAGGGTGCCGGTGGTATTGAGGAGTGCAGCTTGATAGCCAACTGCAACGTTATTTGAGGTTGCTGAGGAGGCATTTAATGCTTGGAACCCGACTGCGGTGTTGAAGCTGCCGATGTTTGCGCCCAGTGCGCCCGCACCAACTGCTACGTTTTCTATGCCGGTTAAATTGGAAGCATTCGCGCCTGAACCGATTGCGGTATTATTAGCGCCGCTGGTATTGGTAGCCAGTGCGCCTTGGCCAAATGCAGAATTGTTTCCGCCGGTGGTGTTGGATACAAGAGTTTGGTAGCCAAATGCTGAGTTATTTGCGCCGCTGGTGTTAACAAGAAGAGATTGATAGCCGAATGCTGCGTTGTTAATGCCAACGGTGTTTGTTCCCAGTGAGCTTACACCAAAGGCAGAATTTCCTGATCCGCTGGTATTTGCCGTGAGGGCTGCTGAACCGACAGCGGTATTATTGGCTGCGTTACTAACGCGAAGAGCACCCGCGCCGACGGCGGTGTTATTGGCTGCGGTAGTATTTCCGGCAAGTGCGTTTGAACCTTCAGCAGTGTTATTAATACCGGAAGTATTGAGCGCGAGCGCGCTGTAGCCAACGGCAGTGTTTGCTGCAGCGGTGTTGACCGCTAATGCTAAGCTGCCCACAGCGGTATTGCTGCCGCCGTTAGTTGCGCCCAATGCGGCATTACCTACGGCAGTGTTGTCATTCGCGGTACCATTTAAAGCGCCGGCAGAAACACCAACAGCAGTGTTACGAGTACCTGAAGTATTTCCTGTCAAGGCTTGTAAGCCGACAGCAGTATTATTATTTGCGGTATTGCTAGCTAAAGAAAGCGCGCCGATTGCGGTGTTATTCGCGGCCCCGGTGGCAGTGTTTAATGCGCTATAACCAACAGCAGTATTATAATTTCCCGGATCAAGACTTTCAGCAGCCAAAGAACCAACGGCTACGTTGAATGAAGCGGTTGTTCCTGCTGAGTTTAATGCTAAATAACCAAGGCCCACGTTATCAGTACCGGTGGTGTTTGTTTCACCCGCGCCGTTACCCACAAACGTATTATCTGAACCATTTGCTACCGAGCCACTCAAGAACCCAACTTGTAAGTTGGTGCCGGCCGCGTCAAGAACGCGCACGCATCCGATTTCATAATCGCCATTGGTGTTGATGCCGGTGCCGCAGACACTCAATGAGCCGCCGACGCTAACGCCACCCGCTACTACGAGTGCGCCCGTTGCGCATCCGGTTGGGCTGCATGGTGCAGGAAGTGTTGAAGGTATAATTACCGGTCCGGTGAAGCTGATGCCACCGCTTGCGCTAATGCTACCACAAACAAATAAATTGCCACCAATGCCGGCGCCGCCTGCTACCACCAATGCGCCATTTGTGCAGCCGGTGCTTTGGGTAGTGCTACAAACATTTAAGTTGCCACCAATTGAGGCGCCGCCATTTACTACCAATGCGCCGGTTGCACCCGTTCCGCAGCCGGTTGCCGGGAGAGCGCTACAAACGTAGGCAGTTTGCGCGCTTAACGGGCCGCCGATATTAGCAGCGCCGGTTACGCAAATGTTACAAAAATTTGCATTTCCCACGCCGGTGCACGGAACACAAAAGACTCTTTTTTGATCATCTTGTAGAATCATAACCGGTGATTCTGAATTTAATAATTCATGCAATTCATCAAGAACTTCTGATGACATGCTGATGGGGGTTTGTTCTTCCATAACTGGAGCCGGCGATTGCCCTTGCGCCACAGCTTGTGCCAAAGCTTCTTGCGCTTCGATATAGTTCACCAGTTGCTCAAGAGTTGTGCCGGCCGGCAAATGCTCGGAAAGAGGAATCGCTAAGACCGGTTTTGGTCTCGCTTTGAGGGATGAGGGCTTTGCCTGGATTATCGGACAACCGATAAGCAGCAAAAGACAATAGAGATTGGACATACGTAACTTCACAAGAACTCCTTTAATAAAAAGTTATACGATGCTAAAAATAACATTAGAAATTTTGTAAACAAAAAACAAGGTTTTTTTAGTTGCAAAGTGGTGAGCAAAAAAAATTAGGGGCCCAAAGCCTTTAAAATAGTGCGTTATTGAAACGTTGATATTTTTCAGGATACTTTTTACCTTGTTTTTTTCTTACTCTAAAAAAAATGACGTTCAATAATCAAGAGTTGTTTTTTCATTCCGTAACGATCACCGATTGGTCGTCGATACTAATAGTTACTTGATCAATAATCGTCTCATTATTTTTCATGGTGCTGTGCCATGGTGTTATTTGTATCGTATAATTACCCAGTTTGGATGCGGTAAAAGAAAAATTGGAGTGGGTGCGGATTAAACAATCAAACTGTGTTAACGCAAAAAAATCATCCAAAATATACAGAAAATCATAATTTCTGGTGGTGCGATAGCCAAAAATCATTCGTTCGTTGTCAACCGCCTTGCGGTATTTTTCTGCCAGTTGGCCGGGATTAAAATCATCGGTAAACACGTGTACATAAATTGATTTATCAGGAACCAGCATTACTATTTTTTTGAGTTGATTAATATAATAAGAATCGGGGGCGAATAGTAATGGGAGTGATGCGGTCAGCTTTTGCGGTGTTGTTTTATCGTGAGGAACGTCCCAATTAGTTCCTTTGCGCACATGGAGGGCAACCGTGAAATAGTTTTCGGGTAATTGTGGCCCATTAATTGGCGCAATGGGCGCAATCATTTTTCGCAAAAGAGATTTAAATGCCGGATCTGCCCAATCAGTAGCAAATAGATAAGGGAATTTTGCATTGCTATAGTCGATCATCGATTCAGGGAAATAGGGAATTACGTATAAATAACCGGCGCACGGATCAATAACGCACCCCGGAGCGTAGATGATAACTTTTTCAAAGGTTTTTTCTAATGCTAGATCATACGGAGTTTCCAAAAGATGCATCATGAGTTGCTCGGAATACCCAAACCGTTTATAGAGCAACGGAATAGTATAGCTATACGATATCCATTTGGCATGGCAATAAGCAAGCAGATTGTCCCCAAACCGGCCACCACTAAGAGAATAGGTCACGGCACTGGTGGCTCCGGATACCTGGGTGGCCATAAATAGAACAGTGAGAATAATGAGCTTAAACATGGTAAATACCCTTTCTTTTTTTATTACATTCGATTATACAAAAAAAAATGATATTGTTATTCTCCGTGAGAAAATAAACTAAAAAAGGAGTTGCATGGATAGATTCCGCTATTTCCTATTATTTTTTTTGGCACCATTTTTAAACTCACATGCCAAAATCTATGACTGTTTTTTGTTTTATAATGAGCTTGAAATACTCACTATTCGTTTGCACGAGCTTTATGATCACGTTGATAAATTTGTAGTAGTTGAATCGGAAGAAACATTTCGTGGCAACCCAAAGCCGCTCTATTATCAAGAAAATAAGCATTTATTTGAAAAGTTTGCCGATAAAATTATCCATGTGATTGTTGAGGGGCATTTTGAGGCGGTAAGCACGGTACCCGTCTGGGCAGCTACAGAGCGTGAAAATTTTCAGCGTGATCAGATTGCCAAGGGGCTCAGCAATTGTGCCGATTGTGATATTATTCTTATTTCTGATGTGGACGAGATTCCACGAGCAACAACTATCATGGAAATTAAAAATAATATTGATCTGGTGCCGGCGCATCAATTTAAATATATAGTATGTATGCTTAATAATTATTGTTATTACTTTAATTGCCTTAATGATAAACAAACGCCTATGTTTGGATCATTGGCGGTACATTATGAGAATTTAAAAAAATATTCGCCTACTCGTTTTCGCCGAAATCGCAACAGAGCGCTTGCTCTTAAGGATGCCGGGTGGCATTTTAGTTATATGGGTGGTTTTAAAAATGTGCTAAGTAAGTTATCTGCTTTTGCCGATTTTTATCTTGACACCCCTGAAAATAGGGATTGGCAAAAAGTGAGGCAAAAAATAGATGCAATGCCACGCGTGCCTATAAATGAGAGTTTCCCACGCATAATTTATGAAAACCAAAAGGAATATATAGAAAAAGGTTTTATAGATGTGCCAAATAAATAATAAACCTACAAAAAAAATGAATTCGCCGCAAACCGCTCGGGGTGAATGCTGCGCGAAGCGTAGTGTATCAAAGAATATAAAACAATATCTGTTGCTGGGCACATGTTTTTTTGGGACCATTTCTACTATTCGAGCTCAAATATACGATTGTTTTTTGTTTTATAATGAACTTGAAATACTCACTATTCGGCTTCATGAGCTCTATGATCATGTTGATAAATTTGTCTTGGTTGAATCGGAAGAAACATTTCGTGGCAATCAAAAACCGCTTTATTATCAAGAAAATAAGCATTTGTTTGAAAAATTCGCTGACAAAATTATTCATGTGGTTGTTGAAGGGCACTATGAAGCCAAAAACAAAGAAACACTCTGGGCCGCATGGGAAAGAGAGTTTTATCAGCGCGACCAAATTATGCGTGGGCTCAATGCCGCCAACGAAAAAGATATAATTATGATTTGCGATGTTGATGAAATTGTTCGTTCTTCAACTATCTTAGAAATTCAAAATATGATTGATCTGGTTCCTCCGCGCCAATTTAAGTGTATTGTATCTATGCTTACTTACTATGGATATTATTTTAATCGCTTTGACGCGACACAAACTCCATGGTTTGGGCCGGTGGCCGTCTATTATGAAAATTTAAAAAAATATTCTCCGTGTCATTTTCGCAAACTACGAAACAGAGGATTTCCTCTCAAGAATGCCGGATGGCACTTGAGTTATATGGGAGGATTTGAGCGTGTTGTTAATAAAATAACCGCTATTTCTACCGTCAACATTGACACTCCAGAAAATAAAGATCGGCAGAATATACGCAAAAAAATTGATCTTTTGTCACTCGTGGCAATTGATGAAAGTTTTCCCCGTATAATTTATGAAAATCAACAAGAATATGAAAAGAAGGGTTTTATTGACCTGCCCGCATCCGCGCCTAACGGAGAAAAAACATAATGAAGAACAGTAACTATCTATTATTTTCTATAGTATATTTTGGTGCTTTTTTTACCCTTCATGCCAAAGTGTATGATTGTTTTTTGTTTTATAATGAGCTTGAAATACTCAGCATTCGCTTGCATGAGCTTTATGATCACGTTGATAAATTTGTAGTCGTTGAATCGCAAGAAACATTTCGCGGTAATCCAAAGCCGCTCTATTATGAAGAAAATAAGCATTTATTTGAAAAATTTGCCGATAAGATTATTCACATAATTATTGCGGGCCACTATGAGCCGCAAAATAAGAAAGAATATTGGAAGGTGTGGGAACGGGAACATTTTCAACGCGATCAAATTATGCGCGGGCTCATTGAATGTGCCGATGAAGATATTATTTTGATTTCTGATGTGGATGAGATTTTGCGCGCTCAATCCATTCACGAAATCCAAAAGATGATGCAATCAATACCCGCTACTATTAGTTATAAATGGATAGCCTGCAAGCATACCTATTATGGTTACTTTTTTAATCGCCATGACCCCAAATTCACCCCTTGGATCGGGACCATGGCAGTCTGTTATAAAGATTTAAAAAAGTATTCGCCGCAATATTTTCGCACCATTCGATTACGCAGACCATTCAACATTGAGAATGCGGGTTGGCACTTTAGTTATATGGGTGGATTTGAGCGGGTGGTGGATAAATTGTCTGTTTTTTCTCACAGCGAATGGGATACGCCGGAAAATAGGGATCGAGAAAACATGAGAAAAAAAATTGATGCTTTGCCGCTGGTGGCCATTGATGAAAGTTTTCCGCGCATTATTTATGAAAATCAAGAAGAATATATTAAAAAAGGTTTTATTGATGTGCCAAATAAATAATGAATGTGGAAAAAAAATGAATTCGCCGCAAACCGTTCGTGGTGAGTGCTGCGCGAAGCCCAGTGTATCAAAGAATATAAAACAATATCTATTGCTGGGCATATGTTTTTTTGGGACCATTTTTACTATTCGAGCCCAAATATATGATTGTTTTTTGTTTTATAATGAACTTGAACTATTAACTATCCGGCTGCATGAATTATATGATCATGTGGATAAATTTGTTTTGGTTGAATCGGAAGAAACATTTCGCGGCAACCCAAAGCCGCTCTATTATCAAGAAAATAAGCATTTGTTTGAAAAATTTGCCGATAAAATAATCCATGTGATTGTTAAGGGACATTATCAAGCAAAGAACCCCAAAGAATATTGGCAAGCGTGGGAGCGTGAGGCTTTTCAACGCGATCAGATTATGCGGGGCCTCATCGATTGTGATGATAAAGACATTATTATAATCTCCGATGTTGATGAAATTCTTCGGCCCCAATCTATTGGTAGAATTCAAACTATGTTGCATGAAATGCCGGCAGCTGTAAACTCCAAATGCATTACCTGTATTCATGTGTTGTATCGTTATTTTTTTAACCGCTTGAGCACAAAATTTATCCCCAATTATGGCGCGATGGCAGTCTATTATTTCGAGGTAAAAAAATACTCCCCACAATATTTTCGTAATATTCGTACCAATAGACCATTTAAAATTGTGAATGCGGGTTGGCACTTTACCTCAATGGGGGGCATTGATGCTATTGTGAGTAAATTATCCGCATACGCGGCTTCCCACTTGGATACACCCGAAAACAGGGATTGGGAACTCTTGAAGAAAGAAATTAATGAAATGCCTTTGGTGCCGATTGATGAAACCTTTCCGCGCCATATTTATGAGAATCAGGAATATTATAGATCCAAGGGATTCATCGACGCACTCTAAAATCAATGGGTCTTCCGGTTGCTAAGATGATCCGGAGCTGCTAAAGTGAAAGAATAAGGTTCAAAATTGTATTTTTACTTTTTAGATCGTTAAACCGGGTTTTTATGAAAATTACTACGTTTAGTCTCATTGTCATCAGCTGCTTTTGGCTGGAAGTGTGCGCGCATGAGCTGCAGGTATCTGATGCCAATTTTTTTGATGATCTTGAAAAGCAAGCGGTGCAAGCGCACCTTTTTGAGAATATTGAGTATAAACCGCCTCATCCGGTGGTGGTATGGATGCGTATATTGGGATTGCCCTTATTAAATGTCTATTTAAATACTACGCAAAAAATCAAAGATTCATGGCAGTGGTTTATTAATCGAATAGTAATCAAAAGACAGATTATTCATCATGAAAAACCTTCGTATCTGTAACAAACATCAGTTTGCCTTCTATGTGCCAGATCTTGATTCTTTTGTTTCTCCTGGCAAAACCATTATCGAATTATTGGATGCTGATTTGCTTCACCGAATAATCACGGTGCTTCGTATGCAAAAGGGGCAGGAGGTTGTTTTATTTGATAAACAGATTCATTGTGTTGCTCAAATAAGCGGAAATACTAAAAAGAGCATCAGCTTTTCTATCTCAGAAAAAAAGAAAAATACTATTCTGGCGCCCTCAATCACCGTTTTGCTGCCCATCCTCAAACGAGAGGATTTTGAGGCAGCTCTTTATTCTTTGGCAGAACTGGGGATAAACAAAATTCAGCCGGTTATCACGCGCAAGAGCCAACAGCACTGGAGCCCAAAAGATGCGCAACGGGCGCACAAAATAGTGCTGTCAGCTGCTGAGCAATCCAAAAATTTTTCTTTTCCGGAAATTATGCCGGTCATTCCTATTGATGAGGCGATAGCCACTCTTTGTGATCCAGCCGGTGCAAAACTATTTTGTGATCCGGCCGGGATGCCGTTTGCTGAATTTCTTGCAACATATAAGCGCCCAAACTCAATTATTGTGTGCGTGGGCCCCGAAGGTGATTTATTACCTGAGGAAAAGCAGCTGCTCGCGCAGCAGGGCTTCGGTTTCTTTGCGCTCACGCCCACGGTGCTGCGGGCGTGCCAAGCAACCGCCTTGGCGGCGGGTATTTTACGCGCGATGCTTTAATTCTTGCCATAGCATATTCCTTTATCTTAAACTCTCAAATAGGGTGGATTAGAAAAAAGGGAACTTATGAAGCTCATTAAAAAAAATGATATTATTGTATTACTCGCTTTTTTATTGGTCTTTTCGTATGGCCTCAACGTATTCTATGCGGGCGCGGACAGTGCGTTAACAACCGTTGGGGAAAAAAATATCATGTCACAGCTCACTGAGTATCTTATTGCGCGTGATGTGAGGAAAGTGGCAGACATTATTAGCACGGCGCCGATCGCGCAACAACGGCAGGTAATTAGTTATTTAATAACCAATGCTAAAAATGATTTAAGCGTGCAAGATAAGATTAGCTTAATTTTAAATGCTGCTTTTAATACCCCCATTAAGCAAAACCGCCAAGAGTTATTGAGAATATTAGTGGCAAATAAGGTGGAAACCGATAGAGTTCCTCCTATTTATCTTATTTACAAAAAACTTTTGGATCCTTTAATGCCGGAATTGTTTGAGGTGCTCAAGGATCAAAATACCAAACGCAAATGGGTTTTTCAGGCAGCGTACTACGCAATAAATCAAAACGATGTCCATGTGCTTGCGCGTCTTTTGAGCAACCAAAAGACGTTATTGACCCAACAAGATTTTAATGTGCTCTTGATCCATGCGATTACTGCAACAAAGAATGGCGCGATAATACGCCAATTAGTAGAGAATGGCGCCAATCCCAATACGGCGGCAAATGGCAAAACGCCCTTGATTGCCGCAGTTCTTGCCAATAATCAAGAAGCGGTGCAGGCATTATTGGATAAAAAGGCACAGGTAAATTTGATTGTTGATCCGGCAATTGGATCCGCATTGCAAAATGCCCTCAAAAAAGGATATACGCCTATTGAACTTTTGTTGCGCACCAATGGCGCGCGAGAATAGGCTTCTATTGCCCGTTCGCTTCGGGCGAGGGCTCACCCGAGCCAGAGAAGTATTTAATCTTAACGATACACGGCATCCGTGGATTTATAGTAAAGCGGTTCTAGTTGATACTTCAAATTTTTTTGGTTGATCCATTCATCAAGCCCCATTTTTGCAATTCTGCTCAATGAGACGGTTTCAGGATTTATGGATAAAAAAACAACACGATGGCCAAAAGTGTCGGTGATAAGGCTTTGATTGCCGGTAATGCCATTGCCCAAAAAGAGAATCGGCCCGTGAGGAATTTTTTGTGAAATTTCTAAAAAACATGAGGCAGCGGTGGCGCATCCGGTTTCAATAAAGCCAGCCGTTTGAATACCAAAATAAAGATCATGCGCAAATGCATTTAAAAGAACAACTTTTGTTGGTGTTGGTTGGTCGGCATATTCAGATAAGAAAGCTTCAAGCGCATTAATACCAATGAGCGGTTTTTTTTGGGTGAACCCCAACCCATTTACGGTGGCAATAACCACGCGAAGGGTGGTAAAAGGGCCCGGGCCCTGATTTACGGCAATAAAGGCAAGATCATTAAACGGCATTGAGCAATTTACAAGAAGTGTTTCAAGCGCATTAATGCACGCTTTGCTCGCATCTTTCTTATCAATTTCTATGGTTGCGATGGGTTTTGTTCCATAAAAAACGCCCATTTGCACATGGGTGTAGGTATTTTGTATGGCTAAAAAATTGATCATGAATCAGCTTCTGTTTCGGCATTTTTGTTGTTGATAGAATATACTAAAATTATCAAATTCGATGGATTTATCTTTTTTGAGTACAATTTTACCACAATTGAGGCATTTCCATCCGTCAAAATTTAAAAAATGGTCAAAGAATGACTGCAAAACCATCAGTCCCCCGCATTTTTTACACTTCATGGGACCTACTCCTTTTTTTTGGGTTTTAAGCCGCATTTTTTTTACTATAGTACAACTTATTTCTTAGGCAAATTGGTACTTGGTTTGCGGATGCTTCATTACCTTTTTTATTGTAATGCTTTTTAAAAAAAATACTAAAAATCACCGCTTTTTGTCAATAATATTGAATTGCTGTTTGCTTGAGGGAATGGCTGGCTTTAAATAAAGTTTAATTATGGCACATTAATTAAAATAATTGACAAATAGACTTATTAACTATTAGTCTGTAGATAGTTAGGAAAATATCTAAAAAAGGATGGTAGTATGAAGTGTAAGATTGTTAGCCTTATTTTGTTATTAACAGCCTTTCCCCTGGCTGCCATGAAGCGAAAATCCCCTGAATCTGAGGAACAAAGACTACCCAAAGTTCAAACTGTCCAAGCAGTTCAATCGAGACTACAAATTCCCCCTGCTCTTGAGTATTTGCCCAAAGATTTAAAAGCCACTATTCTTGCATTTTTAACTACCGCGCCGGGAGTTACAAGGTTAGACCGTTTAGAAGCATCAGTTAACAATATTCGTAATTTTATGACGTTAAATAAGGCATTTAATAATTTCTTAAATGACCCTAAATTGAATGAATTTTTGGTCCGCGAGTTAGCAAAAAATTATATCGCTGATGATCCCGACGTGGTGACGGATGAGGATTTAGAAGAAGCGGTTGTTGCGTTACGAACACCCGGAGCGGCCCAATGGCTCATTGATGCCTCAGGTATCCTTAAATTGCCGGGCCAAGAACAACCGCTCCAGCAATTTGCGGGAGTCGGTCTGCCACCCGGGGCGCCGATAATATCAATTAAGCCACAAGGTGAGCCATTAAATTCTCTTGAAAAAGCAATAATTAAATATTTCTTTATGGCTTATGAAGAACGCGATTTGGAAAAGGTTCGCTTTTATTTAAAAACGATGCCAACATTGCTATGGGCGAAAAATCAAACGTATCTTAATAATGCTATCGGAAGATCATTTTTACTCCATGCTATCATGCAACGTGATACGGAACTTATTGCCTTGGCCTACAACTCTCTTCATAAACTTCTGAATGAGAAAAAAATATCAGTACCTCCAAGTAGTATTCTTGAATTGTTTAGAATTAACGATGCACACCAAAATGCGCTTGCTGCAGCGGCATATTCTGGCAACGTACAACTCTTTGATTTTATTAACCACTGGATGAATATTGAAAGAAATTCCTTGATTGAACGTTTTAAGGGGCAGAAAGACAGAGAGCAAATAAATACGGCATTTAATGCTGTTCGTTTGATTAAAAGTTCCACTGATGAATTTAGCGGTGACAACGTATTAATTAATGCTGTTAAGTCTAATAATATGGCCATGGTTGATCGCCTTCTTGCCTTACCTGAAGGATCTCAATTGGTCAATGTATCGGCTCAACGTATTCGGTTAGATTTTCTGACTAATCAACAGACCGCTGTCCGAATATTCCCACTTCAAGCAGCTATTGCGGATAACAACTTTGCAATGATTAAAAGATTACTAAACGTTCCTGGTATTGATGTTAATGTGCAAAATGATCGTGGAGAAACACCACTTTTTACCGCAGTTAACAATGCAAAAGCCTATGCAACTAATTTTGCAATTTTTCAACGAAGTGATGCTAAACATGAATTAGAATCTTCCCTTGAAATTGTCCGCTTGCTCTTAAAAAATCCAACTATCAAAGTAAATCTCGCTAATAAAGAGGGAAGAACACCTCTCTCTCTTGTGCAAGAGCTACCAAATCTTCCACCTCAGCCGGGAATGATGGTGATTCCGGAAAATGAAAATGTGAGGATTGCTAAAGAAGCAATTGTTAAGCTTCTCAAAGAACATGGAGCTGAATGAAAAGAAAGAAAGGATTTTACTCTTCCCAGACAGGCCGACTATATTGCAGGTAACTTTCTAAGATAAATGCGGCAGCTATTGAGTGTGATTGGATCTTTTGCTCTTTTTTTTGGGCTTTTTTGAGTGCATCCGCACGCTTACTGCTCAAACGCTCATCCCATAAGAGGAATTTTTTTGTAGGGAACTCATTTTCCAATGTTTTTTTGGCCGCTTCCACTTTTTTAGTCTGGTTGCTCGACGTGCCACGCATGGTTCGGGGATATCCAACAATAACGGTTTCTATTTTTTCTTTGCTAAAAAGTGTCTGCAAAAAAGATATAAGATTATCTGTTTCAACTGTTTGATGCGGGCGCGCAAACATACCCAATGCATCCGAGAGTGCGGTGCCGGTCCATGCGTCACCAATATCGAGCGCAAGAATTTTCATCTGTTTTTTCCATTTTTAAATTACTATGAATTGAGTATACTCGAGAATCATACCAAATAACAAAAGGAATTCTTATGAATGAATTATGCTCAGGTTTTCAATCGGTCCTCAATACCTGCATGGGCTGGCCGCTTATTATCTACGTTCTTGGTGTGAGTGCCATGGTAACCATTGCATTATCATTTATTCAGCTTCGTTATTTTATTACTTCGTGGAAATACACATTCTTTCCTTCCGAATCGGAAGAAAAATCGGATATGAGCCCGTTTCAAGCATTTATTAATACACTCAACGTGAGCACCGGCAACGGAAGCCTTGCGGGTATGGCAACGGCGTTGTATTCCGGTGGACCGGGTGCCGCATTGTGGATCATTATTATTACTTTGATGCTCATGCCGGTTCGCTATTCAGAAGTTTATTTAAGCACCCATTTTGGAGCACTTGCGCCTAAAAATACCACTCTTGGTGGCCCGATGCTCTATTTGCGCCAATTGCCCGCGGGCGCGTTATTCGCTTTTTTATATGCGCTTTCGTGTACCTTTTTTGGTTTTATTGCCGGCAGCGCCATGCAGGCAAATTCTATTAGTTTGAGTGCGGCAACCACGTGGCAAGTTCCTTTATTGGCCACCGCTTTAGTTTTATGTTTGTTTGTTTTTTACGCAATTAGCGGCGGTGCTGCGCGTATTATAAAATTTTCTGAAGCCATTGTGCCCATCAAGGTTGGGCTCTTTTTTCTTTCGGCATTGGCAATTTTAGGTTGGCACTATCAGGCAATTATCCCTGCGTTAAAACTGATGCTTGCCAGCGGGTTGAGCCTCAAAGCATTTGGCGGCGCGGCGCTCGGCTACACGATTCAACAAGCAATGAGATATGGTATTTTGCGCTCGATTAATGCAACTGAGTCGGGACTCGGGACGGCGGCAATTCTTTTCGGGTCAACCGGTAGCAAGCATCCGGTGCGTGATGGCATTATGGCTATGGCAACCACATTAGTGAGTGCATTGGTTTGTTTTATTGTTGCACTGTGCATTGTGGCCAGTGGCGTATGGAATTCGGGATTAACCAGTACACCATTAACTATCGCCGCATACACTACAGTTTTTGGTGCAGTGGGCGGCTGGATTGTAACGCTGTTATCCATAGCATTTGGCATTGGGGTTCTTGTCTCTTATGCCTACGTTACCAAGGCTGCATGGGATGCCATTTTTGGTGTACGGACCGGCCTTTTGTTTATTTTAGTGTATTGCGGATGTGCTTTTTTTGGCGCATGGACGGACCAAGTTACTTCTCTGTGGGCATTGGTTGATATCTCATTGGCCTGTATGGTAGTTCTTAATTTATTGGGAATTGTTTATTTGCTTCCGGTATTGCGGCACGGCCTACAATCGTATAAAAATCTTCAAAAGTAAAAAGGATGAGGATGAAAAAGCTTGGTTTTTTGATGCTTGTCTTATCTGCTTCCGTTTTGGTTTGTATGGAGCCGGATGTACTTAAAATAAGAATAAGAGAAGCTACCAATAGTAGAAATGAATTTTATTCGGGTGTTTCTCAGGCGCATGTTAGCGATGATAACGCATTGATTGCCCATGATTATTTTCTAAACCTGTATCGTAATGAAGATGAATCAAAGTTTCCTTTTAAAAGTTCTTATTTTTACCTCTATGATTGGGGTTCATCTGATCCTGAAAGTGCAGGGATCATTCGCCGGGCATATAGCACCGTGATTTCTAAAGCATTTTCGTTGCGCTCTAGCAGTTTATCTGGGGGACAAATCGGCGATGAATGTCAGCAAGCCCAATCAGCCATTCTCACTGATCAAAAAGAAATGTCAGCAATCTTATTGGGCAATCAGGAAAAAATTTTGTCAGTTGAAGATATAAAAACTAAGGTTGCCGATCTTGCCAACAAAATAAAAAGTAAGAAGTTTGTGGCAATTAATTGGGATGAATAGCAAAGGTATTTGGTTTAGTAACAACATGAACAAAATGAAAAATGGTCTCATGCTGCTTTTAAGCGTCTTTCTTTTTGCATCAGGTATGGAAAAGACAACGAGCAATAAAAAGAGAAAAATACACCATGCCGTAGAGCATGAGGAAAATAATAATGCACCGGAAAAATCTCCCGCTTTGGTTGGTGGCAGCATGCTCGTGGTGCCCCAAGATCTGGCACAACTGTATATTGAAGAATTAAAAAATGCTGACGTTGATTTGTGCACCATGGTGGTGCCCTTTGAGTGTTATAAAAAAAATGGGGCGCGCACTAAAGTTACGTATCAATTTAGTATGGATACATTAAAATTCGACTACTTTTTAACCTACGCCCGGCGGCACAGTGATGGTCCGCTTGCTTGTGATGATGGTTATTATGCACGTCTCATTAGACGCTATAGTGAAGAAATTGTAAAAAAAGCATTTTCTTTGCGCAGTCCGCGATTGCCATTATCAGCCATTGGCCCGGAGCTCAATCAAGCAATTGCTCATGTAAACAAAGATCTTTCTTCGCTTGCCTTTATTGTCACCGGGCAGCCCACGAGCACTATAACCAAAGATACATGGAAAAAACACTGGACCAATGCATGTGCTGCTGTTTTTAACAGTTTTGTGACGGATCATATTGCGCCGGAACTATGAGAGTGCATGAAAATTAAAAGTTGCCTCCTATTCGATCATCTTGAGTTGATGCTCTTTAAGATATTCGCTAATAAGTGGTTTTATTTCTATATTCTTTGCAGCAAGATCTAAGGGGCTTTTACCATTGGCATTCTTAATAATAAGAGAAGGCAGAACGTTATATTTTAAAAGATAACTTACGATCGTGGGAGAATTATAGAGTATTGCCCAGTGCAGTGCCGTATTATTAAAATATGGCTCAACGATGTTGGGATCAACATTTCTATGTTCTACCAAAAAGTGAATAAAGCCGGACACTTTTTGTGCTTTGCTTTCATTCGTTTGTACTACTTCATGCAAGGGAATAAAAAGTGGCCTACCAAGATATTTTTTTGCTACGTCTGGATGGCATAATGGTAGTTTTTCCCAACAATCGGTGTTTACCATATATTGATTTTTTTTGTGGCACCAGGCCACAGTCCCTTTTTCTTTTAATTTTTTAAACTCGATTGCACTGTCAGTTGGTACAATGTCGGTTATTGCATCTTTGCCATCTCCCATGAGAACTGTGCATACTTCAAAGTCTTGTACGTACATTGACTGAAAGAGCAAATTTGAATCTACCGGGCCGCCGTCATTGATATATTCCAATGCTTTTTCTACTTTCCCTTCAAAAGGTCGTACAAATTCCATAGAATGCGCGGTGAATGTGCATGTTGCCGTGAGTAATAGGTTGATTGTTTTCATGTAAAAATCTTCTTAATTTAAGGTTTAATACCGTGTTTTTCCATATAGTCTATGAACCAGCCGTAAAGTTTGCCGCGACGCATATTTTTATTTTCAGGGTCATTATGAAATATTTTTGCTAACTCTAATGGCGTAGGGCCAATTTTGCCATTGCAGATTGCCGGAGTTTTTAACGACTTTTCAAGATCAGGATATTTGAGTAAATCTTCTATGCAGTGCATATCAAGACTGGTGGCAACAAAAAGTGCTGTCTCATTGTCTATTGATCCTTTCCAATCCTCCGGCCGCTCTAAAGAACTGGTGGATGCGTTAATATCAACTTTTTGATGCAAAACAAGATAATCAATAATAGCTGGTGCATTAATGGTATCGGCACGAACTACTTCAAGCAAAGGAAGAAAAGGAAGCTTCCGCTCTAAAACTTTACCTTCTTCGCATAGAAGTTTTACCTTTTCTAAATCACTCCGAAACATTTTTTGTATCATTCTTTCAGTGAGAGTATTGTTTTTTATATGTTCTTTAATTTCCTCGATAGTATAGTTATGTTGCTCTTCGGGTATGCCCCACATAGCATTTACGGTATGTGAAGGTAGGATGCTAAGAATCGCATAGATAATTTTTTTCATAAAATTCCTTTATACTAAAAAGCAAATTATCTAAATTATAATTGAGTATACAATCTGCGCATAATAAAACGGAGCATTTATGAAATTATGTATCGCAAGTATATTGGTATCTTTTACTTTCTCTGCGCAGAGCATGCAGTTGAACGTTCCTGCCGCGCAAGACCATCCACATGGTTTAATATTGCAAATCAAATATTTTAGTACGCTCGTTAAAAATCATTTGGGCCATAAAGTTTTTAGCTATGCTGCTTTTAACCATGAAGATACGCATTCACAATTGGTGAAAAAATATGTGGAAGCGGTGACCAATCTAGCTTTTTTACAACGCGCCGCAACATTGCCCGGAGAAGAGATTGGTGATGAGTTGGAGCATGCAGTTGGCATGGTTGAAGCGAGCCCTGAGCAATTTTTTCTTGAAGAACAAATAAGTGCTAGTCAATGGAAAGAACGATGGGCTAAAGTTAAAGAAGATTTAACCGCCCGATACAACCAGCAACAAGGAAATGTTGTTGAGCAGGGGTTAGCGGGCCATGCGATACAGTGAAGAAGTGAGATTATGAGTACACTATCATTACCAAAAATCTGGCCCGTGACGTGCCACACCGATTATGTCGGCAAAAATTCTACCTTTGTAGCCATTAATGGCCAAAAGCATAACGGTGCAGATTTTATACCGCTTGCGCTCAAAAAGGGTGCAACCACCATAATTGCTGAATATGATACGGATATTAGCCAAGAAATTATTGATGCGATTAAAACTGCTGAAGCTAAGCTTGAATTTGTTCCCAATGCGCGCCGAACGTTGGCATTACGCGCAGCAGATGCCTGGCATAATCCGGCCGACAAACTTAAAATTATTGGTATAACGGGCACCAAAGGCAAGACCACCACCTCATGGCTTTTGCATCATTTGTTGCAGAGTGGCGGGCATAAAACAGCACTGCTGAGCACTGCGGGCAATAAAATAGGCAATCAAGAATTTGCGACCGAATTAACTACGCAACATCCTGATTATTTGCATGCATTTTTTCATGCATGTACCATTGCGGGAATGGAATATGTGGTGATGGAAGTTGCCGCGCAAGCAGTCTCATTGCATCGAACTGCCGGTTTGCACTTTGATGGTATAATTTTTACCAATTTTGCCCAGGCCCACGGGGAATTTTATGCAACGGTGCAGGATTATTTTAACGCAAAGTTTGCGCTCTTTAGTCAGGCAAAATTAAATGTTCCGTTTATTATTAACGCCGATGATGAAACCGGGCACCGTTTGCTTGAACAATTTAAAGATGCAACCGCATGCAGTACAAAAAATCCATTTGCGCGTATTTGGTTTGCGCCACATCAAATAACCGCTCACGGCATTGCCGGATTTATACAAGGCATCGGGGAAGGTATCACCATTAATTGCCCTGCGCTTATTGGCGCCTTTAATGCGGCTAATATTGCGGCAGCCGCAAGCATGGCATGGCGGTTAGGCATTGAGCCAAATGCGATTGATGCAGGATTGCAGAGTTTTGCTGGTGTGCCCGGTCGGCTTGAAAAGCATAGCGTGCCCAATGGCGCAGTAGTATTTATTGATTATGCGCACAATCCACTTTCATTCCAATCAGTGTTGCCTTTATTGCGTTCGTTGACCGATCATTTAATTGTGGTTGCCGGCGCGGGCGGCGATCGCGATAGAGCTATGCGTCCGGTAATGGGGCAGTTGATGAGTGAATATGCGGATCAGGTTTTTATCACCTCAGATAATCCTCGCTCAGAAAATCCCGCCGATATTATTGCAGCCATGTATGCGGGCATAGCGCCAGAAAAAAAGGGCGCGGTGGTTTGCGAACTTGATCGCGAAAAAGCTATTCAAAAAGCCTACGCATGCTCGCGCAAAGGAACAGTGATCGCTTTGCTTGGTAAGGGGCCGGATGAATATCAGATTGTCGGCGCCACAAAATTTCCCTTTAGCGAACGACAGATTGTGCAAAGGTTGCCCAACCCCTAAATTTTTTCTAGCCTCAAAACAGGAATTACTATTCTTAAATAAAAGGAGTATCCATGAAGGTAGTAGGAATTCTTGGTTTGATTTTTGTCATGGCGCCTATTGAGGCTATGAACAAATCAATGGTGGCCGCGCCAATGGTTATTGTATCGCAAAAAGCAGAATCCCATTCTTATAGCTGCAATTGTTTTTGCCGAGGGTGTTTAAAAACGGCAACTCAAAGACTGAAAGATTTAATTATCCAGGCAAACTATATTTGCCATTCGCAAAAATTAAAAAAACAATGCTCTGAAGTAAATGTTCCTACTAATGAGGAACTTATTTGGGTGAAATCGATGAAGGAGGAGGTTAAAACACTCAAGGGCTCTCTTAAAGAAATTAAAATCCCCAAAGTAAAAACAGTGTCGTGTACTGCGGCAAAAAACCCTAATATACTTGCGGATCGCAAAACGCCTCCTTTAGATATTACTGATGGTGATGAGGAAATCACCATACTCACTAATCCGAATCAAATTCAGCTACGTTATTATGATCCTTATGGTTCTTAATTAAAAAAAGATCCCCATTTTTGACAAAAAACAGCAGAATAGTAGACTAAAAATCTCTTCTACTAATGTTAATAATTGTTTTTAACCTGTTTTTTGGGGTTTATTAATGGATATGTTCCAGTTTTTTATTCTTTGTTTGGCAACATCATTACTTGGGTTGGCTGTTGTTGCCATTTTGCTGTTTAAGATACGCAGCATTGCTGTTGATAACCTCAAGGCGCAAGAGATAGCCGCTGCCATTCGGGGCGGGGCGATGACCTTTTTGCGAGAAGAATACCAAATTATCGCGCTCGTTGTGGCAGTTGTGGCTTTGGCCCTGGGCTTTTTGGTAAGTATTACCAGCGCGTGTTGCTTTATTTTTGGCGCATTTCTTTCTATGGCCTGTGGCTATATTGGCATGAATGCAGCAACTGATGCGAACGTGAGAACCACGATGGCAGCTAAAAATGATGGCGAGCAAGCGGCCTTTTCTATCGCCTTCTTTGGCGGTGGCGTTATGGGTTTTGCTGTCGCGGCTTTTGGCCTGATTGGTCTTGGTCTTTTATTTTATTTGTTTGTTGATCGCCCTGATTTTATGCTTTTGATTACGAGCTTTGGTATCGGGGCCAGTTTGGTGGCCTTCTTTGCCCGCGTTGGCGGCGGTATTTATACCAAATCTGCTGACGTTGGCGCTGACCTGGTAGGAAAAATTGAAGCAGGTATTCCCGAAGATGATCCTCGCAATCCGGCTGTTATTGCCGATAATGTGGGTGATTGCGTGGGTGATACTGCCGGTATGGGTGCTGATATTTATGAATCATATGTTGGCGCGATGATTGCCTCAATTATTTTAGGTATTGAAACCTATGGTATGAATATGGCATATATCACTTTCCCGGTGGCGCTTGCTGCCCTAGGTATGATCGGTTCTGTTGTTGGCTTGGCATCTAACTTGATACTACGCCTTGAACCGGCTGCAATGTTGCGCATTGCCAATTATATTGCAATAGGGTTTTTATTAGTTGCCTCCTATTTTTATCTCATGGTAACCGGTATTGAGCAAAGCCTCTTTATTGCCGTGGCCCTAGGGTGCCTTGCAGGAATAATTGTTGGTTTGATTACTGAGTATTACACCGGCAGCACACCGGTGGTTAAAACTGCTGAAAGTGCGCGTTCGGGTGCCGCAACCAATATTATTTATGGCTTATCGGTGGGAATGGAATCTGTGGTAGCGCCGGTAATTTTGCTTTCATTTATTGTCTTGCTTGCCAGTTATTACGGTGGCGGATTATTTGGTGTTTCTTTATCCGGTGTTGCAATGTTGGCAACGGTTGGAATTAGTATGACCGTTGATGCCTACGGCCCGATTGCCGATAACGCCGGTGGTATTTCTGAAATGGCCGGTTTTGGTGAATCAGTAAGAAGGATTACCGATAAACTTGATGCGCTTGGCAATACAACGGCGGCAATGGGCAAGGGATTTGCCATAGGTTCAGCATTGTTAACCGCGTTGGCAATGTTTGCAGCATATTCAAAAGCTGCGCATTTAGATGGCCTTAATGTGGTGGATCCGCTCATTTTGGTGGGCGTATTTATCGGTGCAACCTTACCATTTTTAATTAGTGCGCTCACCATGCGTTCAGTGGGTGATGCGGCGTTGAAGATGGTGATGGAAGTGCGCAGACAATTTAAAGAAATTCCGGGCCTTATGGAAGGTACGGCAAAGCCTGATTATAATCGCTGTATTGCCATAAGCACTAAAGCGGCATTGCAGCAAATGATTGTGCCGGGATTGATCACGGTTATTATGCCGATCGCAGTACGTTTTTGTTTGGGCAAAGCGGCCCTTGGCGGTCTCCTTGTTGGTGCCACAGTGGTTGGCGTATTGCTCGCCTTGATGATGGCAAACGGCGGCGGTGCATGGGATAATGCAAAAAAATATATTGAAGCCGGCCATTTTGGTGGCAAAGGGTCACCAACTCATAAAGCTGCTATTGTTGGCGATACGGTGGGCGATCCATTCAAGGATACATCCGGTCCAACCTTGAATATTTTGATCAAGTTAATGTCAGTGATTTCGCTGCTGTTAGTGTTGATTTAATACTAAAGTATGAATATAATTAGGCGGCTTTCGGGTCGCCTTTTTTTTACTTCTTTTCAATAAGGATCATGATGAAGATGAAATTATTCTATGTGGCCAGTTTCTTTACTCTAACATTACTGATAACTATGCAGAATTTTGGAATGCTTTGGCCATTAAATAATGGCACACTAGTAAAAGAAGCACATTTTTTTACTACCTGTTTAAGCCTCGATAAACTTCGCAAAGAAAAATATTCACATTTTGAAGAATTAGTTGCAAAGGCCCGCAATGATCAACATGAGATTAAAAATAATGAAATAAAATTCAATCTTATTAGAGAAAAGTTTCTGGTTGATGAAAAAGGAAACATAGACGAAGGATGCCGTAACATTATTCTTTGTGGCGTTAAAGATAAAGATAATCGATTAATGTTGTATGACCCATCATTGATGTGTGATCCAAGTATACAGAATTCGCGAGTTATGTTTGGTGACAGCTCGGTTTCTCCTGTATTGGTAGAAATGCCAGCTGAGAAATAATGAAAGCGTTTTTCGAATATAATAACGGCTTTCGGGTCTTATTTGCTTTAAAAAGCCTTGTAATTCAAAATAAAAGCAATACAATCTTGATTATTTTTAATATTTTTGCCTTGGGAGGATAGTATGAAAAAATTAATATTTATAACCCTTATTTTGGCAACGGGTCATAACCTTCGTGGTATGCGTATGCAGTCAAAGCCGAGTGTTAGTGCGATACCAGAAACCAGAGTATTATATACGCAATTATTTCACCATACTAAAATTAATGGCGTGGCAATACGCAAAATGCAATTAATGCGGCCCGATTTAAAAGAAGCTATTTTAGCAGTTCGATGCGCGATTAATGATGAGCACATTAATGATTATATTCGTTACTGCGATAAGCTCAGGGAATTGCGCCATTCTATTGCAGAATCAGCGGCGCAAGAAAAAATAACAAAAGATCATATGGCAACAATAATTAGACAAGCATGCATGGAACAGGCAATTACCCTAAAATACGATTTGGGAAGTAGGTTGCTAAACGCTGAGTGCGTTGAAGTGTATGATACGTTAGCCCACATTATTCCGCCAATGAACGATCTTCTAAAAGCACAGTTTGAAATGCCAGTTGCCAAGCAAATATATACAATTGCTGAAAAGATTACATACGATGTGGCAGAACAACTGTTAGCAGATAAAAAGATTGTATCTAAGTCACACATATCTAACTTGAACCGGCAATGATTTTTCATCAAACGGTGTCCGAAATCTTGATTTTTCAAGAGTAAGAAATCTTTTAGTGATTTATTTTTTTAATGATTATTAGAAATTACTTGCAAGCTAAATTTTGCTCATGGTATTCTGCTAATGACTAAAAAAGGGGAAATAAATTAGGGGAAGCAGAATGAACAAAGGGACACAAAGCAGCAAAAAGTATATTTTTACGCTGGCCAGAGTATCTTTTCTTATCTTTGTTGCCTTAGTGTTACCGCGTTTCTTTTTAGTTGAGCAAAATACAAAAATTACCTCACTTAATCATGAAATTTTCAAGCTTGGAGTTGAATCTTTAACTGATGAATTTCTTTTGGGTCTCAGCCCGCAAAATAGCACTGATTATACGGTTGGCCTGGTCACCAACCATACTGCGTTGGATCAAAAAGGCAATCGTACCACAGAAATTCTGTTATCCAAAGGCTTAAAAATCAAAAAAGTCTTTGTTCCGGAAGATGATTTTTTTGCCTATAAAAAAAATTGTAATGCCGATTTGATTGATGATAGTACAGAAATTCCTCTGGCGATGCTGGGGCATATTGATTCCTTAAAAAAATCTCGCGAATATAATTTTAGTGATGTTGACGTGCTTTTTTTTGATATGCAAGACTCGGGAATCAACCCCAGCGTGGCGATGACAACCTTGCTAAAAACATTACAAAGTGTGGCTAAACAAAATAAAACAATGGTGGTTTTGGATCGCCCAAATCTTTTAGGGTGCTCCATGGAGGGTATTATTAATGATGGCGCAAATGATCGCGATGAATCTATTCCCGTGCCCATGCGGCATGGCATGACATGCGGTGAACTTGCTCGCTATTTTAACACAACATTATTGGCCAATGCGGCCCGTCTGTTTGTGGTGCCCATGCAGAATTATACCCGCGATCTTTTTAGCCATTCCTCCACCGCTGCTCATGCATCATTACTAACCAATATTGACGCCTATTATGGCGCCAGCTTTTTACCGGTATTGGGCGCGGTAAAACCGTTTGATATTGGCTTGGGGACCGATTTAGCATTTTCCTGTTTATTCTTGCCTGAGTCCGAGGGCGTTTCAAAGCAAAAATGGTTTGAACTACGAGCATTACTTAAAGAACAAGGGATTGAAACATCATGGCACCGCTACTATAACCCAAAAAAGAAATGCTATTATTCAGGGTTGCGATTTTTGGTAAGAAATGTTGATCAATTCTCTCCTTTTAATACCGTGGTCACCGTGGTGCATTTTTTTAAAGATGCGGGCGTACCATTATCCTTCTTGCCCGAATTTGATCATATATTTGGGGGAAAGAAAATGAGAAGTTTCTTAGAAGGCAAATGTGCGCGGCATGATTTGGAATATGCGGTGAACAAAGGGTTAAAAACATTCTTTAATAAGGCTCATTCTTCACTTATTTATAAGCCGACGCCAAAAGTGGTGCTACTATGACTTGCCAAGATACATGCGGATGCTTCGACCGGTCTTCTCGAAGGATTTTTTATTCCTTTCTTATCATTTTTCCATTAATAACCAGCGCTGAATTTAAACTCGGCATAGAAAATATTCCCGATTCATTCATAAAAGAATACAAAGATAAGAAATTACGCGTAGGGCTTGTTACCAACCAAACCGGTTTGGATCAACAGGGGAATCGCAGCGTAGATATCCTCTTAAAAAAGGGATTTGAAATAACGTATATTTTTGCTCCCGAACATGGTTTTAATGGAAAACTGGAAGCAGCAAAACCGGTACACGATGAGCGGGATGCTAAAATACAGATTCCCATTATCAGCTTGTATGCCGGCGGTGATAAGTCAAAAAAAATTGATCCTAGTTTGCTTAAAGATCTTGATGCCTTGTTTATTGATATCCAAGATTCGGGAATGCGTCATTACACGTATATTTCATCTTTATACGAAGTGCTCAAAGCTGCCGGTCTTGAAGGTAAAAGGGTAGTGGTTTTTGATAGGCCCAATCCGTTGGGCAAAACTATGGAAGGTCCGTTGGTTGATCCGCATCTTATTTCATTTATATCTATTGCGCCGATTCCGTTGCGGCATGGCATGACAATGGGAGAGCTGGCCGAATATTTTAATGAATATGTGTTAGATAAAAAAGCATCACTTAAAGTGGTGCACATGAAAGATTATGATCGCACAATTGGTCTTACCACCTTTAATGCCCCCCTTTCTCCCAATATTGCCTGTAAAGATTCCTGTTTGGGCTATTCATTTTTGGGGCTTCTGGGTGAAGTGAAGCCATTTGACGTTGGTGTTGGTACCCCCCATGCTTTTCAAGTGATCACTGTACCCGAATCTCTCTCTCTTTCGCCAACTGTTTGGCAAAAACTTTCTGCTGAACTGCAAAAATTGGGCATTCCTTCAACGCCGCATCGGTATTTTAATGAACGGAAAAAGGAACATTATCAAGGATTACGATTAAATATTGCCGATATTAATCAAGTGAACGCGTTTCATGCATTTTTAGTGACCGTTGCATTGCTCAAAAAAGTGGGTGTTAGTTTAGACTTTGCCGTGAATTTTGATAAGGCGGCAGGAAGCAATAAGGTGCGGTTATTTTTGCTTGGGTTAGTGAATTATCATGAACTAATCGAAGAAATAAAACACGGCCTGCAGACTTTTGTGCAAAAAGCGCACACCGTGTATAAATATTTCCCGCACCCCGAAATTATATGATCATTGAATAATGAGCGGCTCCAAATCTGCTCCGGTTACTTCACGCTGAAATTGCCGTAATTTATAATGGATGATTGAACCGGCAATAATGTATTGTGTCTCAGCTTCGCTTGCCTGTTTATTTTCAAGCAAATGCTCCTTGATTTTTCGATGCCCGACTGAAATTTGTTTTTTTTCAATCAAATAATTAAGCATTAAACTTATATACTTTACGCCATAACAATTCCATGCAATCGGCGAAAGAGGGTGATTTTTTAAATTTGTTAAAGCATCCTTATAATCAGATTGTTGCCAAACGTAATCTTGGAGCTCTTGTATTTTCTCCCTTATTTCTTCTTTTTCTAACTCTTTTTGCACCAACCGCGTTTCATATTCAGCACAAAAGCGATAGGCTGCAAGCAAATTATTATCGTGATGATTTTCCAGCTGTTCGCCAATTTTTACGATCTTCTTTTTGCTTGCAATAAATTCTTGCAATGATTTTTGATCCAATTGCATGCGGTCCTTGCGTGATTGATGAAAGCCGATCATAGTTACTGCATCGCTACTTTGTTTCCCCATTGAGAGCATTGAGAATGGCAGCAAAGAGATTAAACCAATTATTAATTTCATTGTTTGATCCTCATTTGAACCACGAGCGAACGGTGTCCACTGCGTTCGTCAGAAAATCTCTTACCGATTGGAATGCTCTGCTAAAAAAATCTTGCACCTGGCTGTTGCAGGCGACCGGTTTTTCTTGCGTGCTTTCAATGTCTTGCGGTGTTGGTATTTCTGATGATGGCTGCATTGTTTCCTGCGCTGATTCTTGTGCCGCGGCGACTGCTGCCGGAATCACTTTTGCAACTGGCGGCGCAGCTTGAGCAGATTCTCCCGCCATTTTTACAATATCACTGCGCAGTGTTTCCGAGTACCCTTCTTGTTTATCGATTAACTTACCATTTTTGAAAAATAGAACGGTGGGTAATCGGTTTGCGCCATATCGTTGAGCAAGCGTTGGGTTTACATCAACATCAAGCGTTGCAAAAATAATATTGTTTAACGATGCATCATTGGATAATGATCTAAAAGGGCCTTCGGATTGAACGCAATAGGTGCACCATTTTGCGCCTGCCTTAACTACGGCTAAATTTGGTTTTTTTAATATTTCTGATTCGAATTGCCCCTCGTTGGTGATAGTGATGGTGCTGCCTTGAGCAGCGATGTAGAAAAAGAGGGCAAGAATAAATGTGCTTTTGGCTAGGTGCATATTTTTCATAGGATTTCCTTTTTTTGAAATGGTTGAATTTTGTTTTTCAAAATGCTTCGACAGACTCACCACGAACGGAACTAAATCAGTGAGTGAGGAAAATCATGTCGAATTATGTAGGCGTCATCATCAAAATAAATTATTAAGTATCCTAACATAATAAATGGACATCCTGTCAATAGGCATAAAATTGCTGATAGTTTTTTTTGATGGTTAAAAAAGCGGTAGAGGAAATACCGATAAAAATCATGTGTGTCAAAAATTTTTGATTTTTATAGGGGTAGTAGTAGAGCAAATAAGAAGTTCTGTTTTTTATTTGCAGTATGCAAATAATTGTGCGCTTTCTCAAATAAAAAATGAAGAATATATAGATTCAAAAAAAAATAAAAAAATGATTGATTCTACAAGATCAAACCGTTACATTATGAGATAAGTATTTAAAATAGCTTTTTCATATAGAAATCATTTTTATATTTTAAGAAATCAATTTGTGTGCGCATGGACGGTATAAATACCGTGAGCTTTTATGAGCTTGCCAACATTCGTAGAGGCCATTCGCACCATTTTTTTCCGCAAAATTAAGAATGATTGAGAATCTCGGGTGGAAAACGAAAGGGTTGCCATGGAAGCTCAAAGGAACAGTATGCGTCAAATGTATGGTACGTTTGATCAAATTAATAACAAAGAGTTCAACGAAAAGGTTGACCGAATATCACGGGTAAAATCGTCTGACGGTACATTTTTATCATTTAATATTAATAAATTGCGCGCGGCTATCGAGTGGTCCATTATTGGTCATGAAAAAGATGCATCGGCCGATGTTATTTTACACGAAGTTATTAATACTATATTTGATGGTGTATCAGCAGTAGAAATTGCCGACGCGCTGATCATGGCATCCTCATCATATATTGAATTTGATCCGGCATATAATTATGTGGCCGCTCAATTATCACTCAAAAAATTATTCAAAGAAGTAACCGGCGTGAGCATTCGCTCCCACGCGTATGAGCATTTATATCGCAAATCATTTATTGCCAGCATTAAAGAGGGCGTTGAAGCTGGGGTGCTTGATAAACGATTGCTGGAATTTGATCTTGAGCAATTGGCTGCGCATTTGCAGTTGGAGCGTGATGGGTTATTTGAATATATGGGCCTTAAAACACTCAATGAGCGTTATTTTAATAAAATTGAAACGCGTCGCATGGAGTTGCCGCAAGCATTTTGGATGCGCGTTGCCATGGGTGTTTCATTGCATGAGCCGAATAAAAATGAAGCGGCGGTATCTTTCTATAATCTTATTTCAACCATGCGCTATGTGCCCAGCACACCGACTCTTTTCCATTCCGGGTTACTCAGACCGCAATTAAGTTCCTGCTTTTTATCAACCGTTGAAGATGATTTGAAGCACATTTTTAAAGTGTATCTTGATAATGCGCTTCTTTCTAAATTCTCCGGCGGCGTTGCCAATGATTGGAGTAATTTGCGAGCCACCGGCGCCATGATTAAAACAATCAACACCGAAAGCCTTGGCGTTATTCCCTTTTTGAAAATTGCCAACGATGTAACGGCGGCAATTAACCGCAGTGGCAGACGTCGGGGGGCAACCTGTGTCTATTTAGAAGTTTGGCACATGGATTATGAGGACTTTCTAGATTTACGCCGTAATACCGGTGATGAACGACGCCGCGCGCATGAAATTAATACCGCAAGCTGGATCCCTGATCTTTTTATGAAGCGGTTATTAAACGATGAAAAATGGACCTTCTTTTCACCAGAAGAGGCACCTGATTTGCATCATTTATATGGCAAAAAATTTGAAGAGCGGTATGTGCACTATGAACAAATGGCGGCACGCGGCGAAATTAAACTGTTCAAAGTGATACAAGCAAGTGTGCTTTGGCGCAAAATGCTCAGTCGTCTTTTTGAAACTGGTCATCCATGGATCACGTTTAAAGACGCGGGCAATATTCGCTCGCCCCAGGATCATGCGGGCGTGGTTCACTCTTCTAATTTATGCACCGAAATTTTCTTGAATACTTCGGCTGATGAAACGGCAGTATGTAACTTAGGATCGGTCAATTTAACCGAACATATTACTGCCGATGGCACATTGGACGAGGAAAAAATTGGGCAGACGGTATCGCTTGCCGTTCGCATGCTCGATAATGTTATTGATATTAACTATTATCCAACCGTTGAAGCAAAAAACGCAAACCTGCGCCATCGCCCCATTGGGCTTGGCATTATGGGATTGCAGGATGCGTTATACAAACTTAATGTCCATTTTTCCTCGCCCCAAGCGCTAGAAGTTTCCGATTATATTATGGAAACGGTTGCGTATTATGCAATTCTTGCCTCATCACAATTGGCAAAAGAACGAGGCGCCTACCAATCATACAAGGGGTCAAAGTGGGATAGAAATATTTTCCCCCAAGATACCATTGCGTTGCTTGAGCAAGAACGGGATATGGAGATTCCTATTTATAAATTAGGAAAGCTCGATTGGGCACCGGTGCGGCGCAGTGTACAACAATATGGTATGAGAAATTCTAACTGCATGGCAATTGCGCCAACGGCAACCATTTCTAATATTGTCGGTTGTTTCCCGTGCATAGAGCCGATTTACAAAAATCTCTATGTCAAAGCAAATATGAGCGGCGAATTCACCATCGTTAATAAATATTTGATTCAAGACCTTAAAGCGTTGGGGCTTTGGAACCATGAAATGCTGCAGCTGCTTAAATATTATGATGGCAGTGTGCAGATGATTGAACAGGTTCCGGCACATTTGCGTGAAAAATATAAAGAAGTTTTTGAAATTGACGCTGAATGGCTCATTGAGATGACTGCCGCTCGTGGTAAATGGATAGACCAGAGCCAATCGCACAATGTCTTTATGCGCGGCGTTTCGGGTAAAAAACTGAATGATATTTATATTAAAGCATGGCGCTTGGGGCTTAAGAGCACCTATTATTTACGATCATTGGGCGCATCACAGATTGAGAAATCAACGCTGGATGCAAAAAAATTCGGCTATACTCAAAAACGTGAATATGGCACCATTGATTCCAATCCGTCTGAATTGGCCCAAGAGATGAATGTTGCTGCCGATATGGCAAATGAAATAGAGATGATGCCGGCTGCTGCGTGTAGTATTTCATCCGATCCGGATTGCGAAGTGTGTCAATAGTTCAAGACGCACTGCGTGCTCCTCACTATGAAGTGGAAAGAATTAATATTATTTAAATATAAATCTTCAAGGAGCGCTAAAAGCGCGTCTCGAAGGATAAAGGAACAATCATGGCAAAAAAAGGCCTCTTAAATAATTCAACCGTAGATCCTAATAAAATTCTTCCTATGACCTATTTATGGGCGCGCCAACATTATAAAGATGGTGTTGCCAATAATTGGACCCCGGAAGAAGTTTCCATGCAACGTGACGTTGAGCATTGGAAATCGCCCACGGTGTTAAGCGAAACCGAACGGCGTATGATTATTTATAATTTAGGGTTCTTTTCTACCGCAGAATCACTAACGGCAAACAATCTGGTATTGGCTGTTTACAAACATGTCACCAATCCCGAGTGCCGCCAATATTTATTGCGTCAGGCATTTGAAGAGGCAATACATACTGATACATTTATTTATTGTTGTGATTCATTGGGCCTCAATCCTGATGATATTTATAATATGTATCAGACAATTCCTTCAATTAAGGAAAAAGATGATTTTGTTATTCAATTAACCACTTCATTGTTTGATCCATCATTTGCGCCTGTTGGCATTCCCAACATTCAACAATTCTTGCATGATTTAATTGGGTATTATGTGATCATGGAAGGAATCTTCTTCTATGCCGGTTTTGCCATGATGCTTGCATTAAAACGGCAAGGTAAAATGATTGGCATTGGCGAACAGTTTGAATATATTATGCGTGATGAGAGCCTTCATCTGGCATTCGGGTGCGATTTAATTAACACCATTAAAGCTGAAAATCCGCAGGTGTGGACACCGGAATTCCAAGAAGATATTGTTGAGCTGATTAAGCATGCGGTAACGTTGGAAAAGAAATATGCCATTGATGCGTGCCCGCAGGGTGTTCTGGGCATTAATCCGGAACAGTTTTGTGAATATGTTGAGTATATTGCCGATCGGCGCTTGGAGCGTATCGATTTGCCAAAAGTATACGGCACCATTAATCCATTCCCTTGGATGTCACAAGCGGTGGATCTGAATAAAGAAAAGAATTTCTTTGAAACACGAGTAACCGAATACCAATCGGCCGGTTCATTGGAGTGGGAATAACTATTTCTATTGTTGATGGAATGAAAAAAGGGCAGCCTTTAAACGCTGCCCTTAGTCTTTTTTAAAAAATTTATTTTTTATTATACCATTCTACGAGTGGGTTGATTACGGCATTCTTATATTGCCGTGCGGCAATGAAACCAATTGCACCACCGGCAATAAGTATGTGTGGTTTGTCTTTAAAAAACTGGATAAGAGTTTTATTATTTAATATGGCCTGGCGTATCATCTCGCCGCCAACCAATGTTGTCACTGCACCAATTAAGAGCGCTTTATCTTTTTGATCCCATGCTTTTGCAGGGGTGATTGGGCAAAGTAAAAAAGCGCCGGCGAGTAATAGAGTAATTTTTTTCATAAAATTCCTTATATAAATGTAAATAGTTAGTTTATAGTTTCGGATATCAGGATACCGTTATTTATAAAAAGATAAACCAACTATTTTACTTACCGCACGCCGCCGAGCTTTCAAAAACGACACCTAATGAAATGAGATCCTGCTCAAGTTGTGCAGGATTTTTAAAGTGAATACTGATAATCCCGGGAACTTTTTTTGCGCCTTCAGCATTTTCTAATTTATCATCGGTAAAGATAATGTGGGTAAATCTGCCCGGAAATTGTTTGTTAATATACGTAATTAAATTCTGATAATATTCTGGTGATGGTTTTTGAAAGAAGGTGCCATCAGCTTTTTTATTGAGTTCATTTGTTGCAACAAAAAAGAAATTTCTAGAAAATTGTCCGGGCAAGGTTTTATTATCGACCAACCCCAAATAGGTGCTGTTGGTCATATTTGATGCCGCAACTATGCTATATCCATTTTTAGTTAATTTATTGATGAGTAGCTTCGTGCCCTCAATTTGTGGTGCAGAGATTACTGCTTTCTGGAAGGCGAGCGCCTTCTCTTTTAACGCGGGGTATTCTTCAATTGTTTTAGTAATTATGGGAGAAGCATCGGAAAGATGATATTTTTTTGCTGTTTCATCAATTGCTTGTGCCAATTCAGGATTCTCTTTAAGAATTTTTTTATATCCCGGTTCTCTGCCGGTCAACACTACTTCATCAATATCAAAGGCAAATATTGTTTTGCTCGGATCAAGGTGAGTAATTGACGGGGTGGATACAGCGGGTTGAACTTGCGGCTGTTCCATGCCCATAATTGGCAATGCGATGACAAAAAGTAGGCTTAATAATTCTTTTCTAAACATACATTACTCCACATAACATTATAAAAAATATATCAAAATAATAATATCAAATAGTAAAATTAACTGTCAAGTTTTGTTGGCTGCATTTTAACAACTAGTAGAAAGTTCAGTTATATTCTGGGCCTTGAGTATATGGGGAATTAACTAAAAAATATCGTTTATTGATTTTCATGTTTGTAATTTTTTAAAGTAACGTTAGGGTTGGGAATTTTAAAAAAGGGATACCTATGAAAAAAATAGTATTAATTGTTATGATTTTGATTCTTTCTCCGGCGCATGGCATGGAATTGCAGCCAGCCGCATGGAAACCAAGTGTGTCGAATCCACAGGATATAGAAAGTGGTTCTATTCTGAAAGAAAAAATTCGAGAGCCCCTCAAGCAAGAGCCTGTTGGGCTCGTTGAACAGCAGAGTGCCACAGAACATGAATATATTGTTGTGCATTCAATAAAAGAACTCGAAGAATTAGAAAAAGCGAATGAGGAAAAAAATAAGTTAACCACTACCGATTCTCAAAAAAAACGGTTGTCGGTGATAGTAATGTCGAATCTTGATTTGGATCAGATTGTCAAATCTGAAAAAAAACCGGAAGAGGTTTCTGAGAATCTGAGTGATGCTGAATTGCTTGAATTAACAGATTTTTTTCAACAATTTACCACTCGCAATGTTGCCAGGGTGCAAAAACCATTTGTTCAGAAAATAAGGGAGATCCACCAAACGCCCCCCGATTCGCCAAAAATGTCTTTGGCGGAGGTAAAGAAATTAAAAGAAGCATATCTTGCATTTCAGCAGGTCTATCAAAAACATCAATCAACAAATCGCGATATTGAGACGGCGCGCAATTACCAACACATAAGCAGAAATAATCCCAATAATGATGCTGCAAATAAAAAACCGCTCATTAACAAGGCGCGAACGCCAAAACCAGATGAATGGATTAACAATCATCCCCATCTTAAGGAATGCGTTTCGGTATTAGAAGAGGTTGCCGGGCAATTAATAGATCAAGAGCTTGAAAAAACTACTAATCAGCTTGATGAATCCAAAACAACGCAAAAAAAGACATTTTGGGGTGGCATTGGCGCTACATTAGTGACAAGTGGCGCGGTAGCATTGGTTACTTGGCTAGGCACCAAAAAACCTTGATTGCCGGTCAAAAGTCTCAATAATGATCCGCTTTAATTGGTGCTTGTTATGATGGCCGTGAAGGCGGGCAATCGGTTGTCCATCAACAAATAAAATGATGGTAGGGAGACTGCGGATATTAAATTCATAGGAAAGTTCCCAATGTTTTTCTGTATCCACTTTTACAAATAAAATGTCTTCCAGATCTCTATCTTGCGCCAATGCGTCAAAAACTTTGTGCATCGCAAGGCAGGGATGGCACCAATCTGCGTAAAAATCAACTACCGCAAGATCATACCGTGTTACCATGTCATGAAACTGTTTGGCTGTGCCGGGCGTATAGAGTTGCCCCTTTGTGATTTGATCGGCGGTACAGACACCAGTGGTGGCAGTAAGGATAAGAATAAAAAATAGATTTCGTAGAGTGTTCATTTGGTTCTCCTTGATTAACGATTATTGTAGATAATAACCATTTTTTATTACCAAGAGGAAGTTATCTTTGTATGTAACTTTTTTTATTTTTAATCGCGTCTGCAAGAATAGCGGCCGATGGTTGGCATTGCGCCAGAAGTACGCGCCCTTTGGCGGCGAGTGCTTTGTTGTAGGGGAGATTATATTTTTCATAAAAAGCATGCACCGTATTCAAATAGATATCAGCATCAATATCTTCTAATAAATACGCATGTTCCCCATGATCCAATAATAGAAGATAGACATGCCCATGCCCGGTTTCAATAAGTTTTTGATAGATAGAGGCACTATTGGCAGCCGGAATTAATGCGTCTTTTAAGGAAGCAATTATTAAAACTGGCAACTCTTTGGCAATGTTATCTACCACCTTAATGGGACTGATGCCATTGGGATTAAATCTTCCAAAGAGTACATTTGGTGACGTATAGACCAAAGATGGCACAAATCGTAGCCAAAATTGATTACAATGAGTATCTAATGTGTTAATGACCGAGTCGAATGGCGACTCAACAACGGCAGCTACCACGTTTGTTGGTTGTTTCGTGCCCAAGAAGTTTAAAATTGTTGATGCGCCGCGCGACATACCCATTATTACAGTCTTATTTTTTTTAATTTTTCCATTGGCGTAGGCGAGTGTTGCTATCTCATTTTCCTGTCCCAAGCTCGTTTTATTGGGATCAAAGCCATATTGGGCATCCGGATAATTAAAGGTATGCAGCGGTTGTTGTATGATCCATAAGCGCGCATCATTCTCATCTTCAAAGCTCCATGAATGGTGCACGCCGGCTGCTTTATTGCCTGTCAGGATGATGGTGCCATTGTTGATTATTTCAGACGGTTTGCGGATATTTTCATAATAATATGCCAGCGAGGAGTTGGCATAGAGTCCGTGGGAAAAAAGATACACTACATCATTTCCAAATAAAGAATAGCCACAATGGCTCATGATGCACCCAATGAGGAGAATATTTTTTTTCATACGATCATTTCCTTTTTCAAATCAATGGTGAATGATAGTGTTTTGCCGCTTTCTACTTCAAGTAAATCGAGTTCAAAAATAGGTTGATATGATTTATAACTCACAAAGATAAGTTTTTGCGCAATAGTGCCCGGTTTGATGGTTAATGGCGCAGTAAGCGTTTTATCCAAAAGATCTTTATCAATGAGTTGGTTGGTGGAGCGCGCGGTTGTGCCTTGATAGTAGCTGAGTGTTGGTGATCCCAAAGCAATAAATCCGGCAATTCCCAATGAAGCATAACCGGCTTTAATCGCAGCAGGCATGGCGCCGATTGCCCCAAGAATAGTTAAATAGGCTGCGCCCAGAAATGCCACGGTAACCCCCAGAGTTCCTAAAACCAGAGGCGTTACAATGCGGCGCGCGGTATGGGAATATAATCGCGAGGCAACAACCCCGGGATTTAATATTTTTAAAGAAATATGAGCAGGATGGAGAATAACTTCGCCCGTGCTTTTATTTTCTACTTGAATATAAATTAGGTGAATCGCTTTGCGTTTGCGCAGCAGGCGCCCGCCCCGCCCATCAAAAAAATGATCGGCTTCTTTTTTTGTTGCTTGTTTCACGCTGAGGTGTATACCATTTTTGTGTGCGGTAAAGCTTTTATTTGGTTGGGTTTCATAGAGACTTTTTGGGGTGTAGCTTGGCTGTTTGCAACCGGGAAGAACTGCTAAGAGGCAGATTGCCGGCAGCACAAATAGAGTGGAAACAGATGAATAACGCATAACCCCTCCCTGCAAACAACAAAACGATCAGCAGGTTTTTTAGACAATTTTTGATACTCTTTATTTTACTTCAGCTGATATGATTGTCAATTTAAAATATTAAAATCTAATCAATTAGAAAATTTATATCCTTGCTTAATAGTATTCAAATAGTAACGTTTTATGAAACTATGGTATTCTCTGTAGTATCGTTATATCTTTTGTAAATAAAAAAGAGTTTTCTATGGATTTTCTATCTTCTTCATTTGAGCATGCAATTGTTTCCAACAAAGACCTCCAAAAGCTGGCAGGTCTCTTATTGCCGGTAATAAAAAAATTAGAAAATGCTCACGCATACAAAGATTTTAAATATTCGGAAGAATCGATAAATCTTTCTTTTGATGTGAAGGGAGTACAAAGAGTACGCCAACTTGTGCATGAAAAAAAAGCCTTAAACGTAGCAGCTTTATTTGTGGTGGGAATTGGCGGATCAAATCTTGGTGCGCAAGCAGTCTATCAAGCTCTTATTAGTAAAGAAGAAAATTCTGAGTGTCCTCTTTATTTTGCTGACACGGTTGATGCGGATCTTATTGCTCGTTTGCTTGAACTAATGCGCTCATTGTTGGAAAATAAAAAAAATGTATTGGTGTGTGTTATTACCAAATCAGGCACTACTACTGAAACGATTGCCAACTTTGAATGTTTTTTAAGTGTGTTGCAACATTATTATTCTGAGCTCTGGTCAGATTTTGTTGTTGCTATTACTGATGAAAATTCCAAGTTGTGGCATCTTGCTGTAAAAGAAAAAATAAGTTTGCTTGCCGTGCCAGCCATGGTTGGTGGACGCTATAGTGTGTTGAGTGCCATTGGTCTTTTTCCGCTCGCATGCGCGGGAATAGATATAGAAAAATTATGTGCGGGAGCACGCGAAGCAGTGCAAAAGTGCACTGATGAAAATCTTATCAATAATCCTGCCGCGCATAGTGCTGCAATTATTGCGCACTATTATAAAAAGGGCATTGCAATACATGATTTATTTCTTTTTAGCACTGATCTAGAAGGAATAGGAAAATGGTACCGGCAATTGATGGGAGAAAGTATTGGCAAGGAATTTGATATTCATGGCAATAAAAAATATATTGGCATAACACCAACAGTATCGCTGGGAAGTACAGATTTGCATTCGGTAGGTCAATTGTATCTTGGTGGTCCTAAAGATAAGTTAACAACTATGGTACATGTAAAAAAAATGAACCACACGGTGAGTGTTCCGCACATGAAGGCTTATGATGCTCTTGTACCGCATATTCAAGGCAAACAATTGCAGACCATTATGGATGCTATAATTGTTGGTGTGCAAAAGGCATACCAAAAGGCAGATAGGCCGTTTATGGTGGTAACGTTACCGGAAAAAAGTGCTTTTTATCTTGGGCAGTTTTTGCAATGTAAAATGATAGAAATGATGTATATTGGCGCACTGCTTGAAGTAAATCCCTTCGATCAGCCGCAAGTTGAATTATATAAACAAGAGACACGAGAGATTTTAGCTCATGAATGATTGTGCAATTATTGTTTTGGGAGCAAGTGGTGATCTGAGCAAACGCAAAATTATGCCGGCGCTGTATCATCTGTTTGCTCAAAATAAATTAGGAAATTCTATTATTATTGGCGCCGCGCGCGATGATATTACTGTGCCCCAACTGCTTGAATTGGCAAAACCGTTTCTTAAAAAAATTGATCAAAATGTCTGGCATCAGTTTGCCCAGCGGGTGAGCTACTGTCCCATAGATTTTAATAAGGAATCTGATTTTAATGCACTCGCACAAGAAGTGGAAAAATTAGAAAAGAAAGCAGGATTGGCAGGTAATCGGATTGTGTATTGCGCCACGGCTCCTTATTTTTACTGCATGATTACGCAGCATGTGGCAACTTCCGGGTTGGTGAAAAAGATGGCGGCCAACCCTTCGATAAGAAGCTTCGCTTCTACTCAGGGTGAACGAGGGATGAGTCCGTTCGTGGTGAGTGATGCCAAAGGCATTGTATCGAACCATAATCAAATTTTCCAACGCATTGTGTATGAAAAACCATTCGGCCATGATCTGCAATCCGCCCATGAGATTAACCAATGCATAGCCCGCCATTTTGATGAATCGCAGATTTTTCGTATCGATCATTATCTCACAAAAGAGTTGGTTGGCAATATTGCGTTGGTGCGATTTACCAATATAGTTTTTGAGCCATTGTGGAACAATCGCTATATTGATCAGGTGCAAATTGTGTTTGATGAAGAGTTGTGCCTTGATGGCCGCGGGGCCTTTTATGATAAATATGGTGCGCTTGCCGATGTTATGCAAAATCATATGATGCAATTGGTAGCTCTGATTGGCATGGAAGCTCCCGAAAAATTAACCGGTGATTTTATTCGCGCCGAGCGGGCAAAAGTGTTGCAAAAAGTGAAAGTGATAGATGCAGTGCTTGGGCAATACCAAGGGTATACCAAAGAAAAAGATGTTGCGGCCGATTCAAAAACAGAAACGTTCGCGCAGGTATGTTTGCGCATCGATGATCCCCGTTGGAAAGGTGTGCCATTCTATTTAAAAACGGGCAAATGTCTTAATAAAAAAGAGACCGCTATTTATATCAAATTTAAAAAAGTGGATTGTTTGCTCACCACTGCGTGCCCCAGTGAACCCAACTATTTAACAATCGCAATAAGTCCCACGCCCTTATTTGCGCTGATGCTCAATGAAAAAAAGCCCGGCACCTTGGATGAGGTGATACCGGTGCAAATGAAATTCGCGCAGCAAAGCACCCAAGAAAATACTGAGGCGTACGAAACTGTTTTTGAAGAAATTATAAAAGGGGAGCAATCAGTTTCGGTGCGTTTTGACGAGATCGAATATGCCTGGAAAATTATTGATGCCATCCGCGCCCTTAGGCCGGAAATTTTTATCTACCAAAAAGGTTCAACCGGGCCACAGCAAGCTGAAGAAAAATTTGATAAAAAACACGGCATGCGGTGGACACATTTGCCAAAGATGTAAATGCAAGGAGAGATTATGAAATTAGCGGTAATTGGTTTGGGCCGCATGGGCGCCGCAATTGCGCATCGGGCAATAGATGCCGGCTACTGTGTGCTGGGGTATGATCCGGATCTTCATGCGCAAAAAGAGGTGGCGCAATTTGGCGTTGAAATTTATCAGGCGATTGACGAACTTGCCAAAGAAGCGGATGTGGTGTGGCTCATGGTGCCTGCAGGCAAAATTGTTGATCAAACTATTGCGCACCTTACCACCACACTAAAACGGGGCAGCATAATCATTGATGGCGGCAATAGCCATTTTACCGATTCTACCCGCCGTGCCAAAGAATTGAGTGTGCGCGGATTTTCTTATCTTGATTGTGGCACATCCGGCGGCATTCATGGCCAAAAAAATGGTTTTTGTTTGATGGTTGGCGGCGATTTTGCCGCGTATCAAAAAGTTGAACCGCTTTTAAAAGTTATTGCAGCGCCGCGCGGCTATGGCTATATGGGCTCATCGGGCGCGGGGCATTATGTGAAGATGATTCATAATGGCATTGAATATGGCTTGCTGGAAGCGTATGCCGAAGGATTTCATCTGCTGCGTGATGGCACGTATAAAGAATTGGATTTAGAAAAAATTTCTGATGTGTGGTTGCATGGTAGTGTGATCCGTTCTTGGCTGCTTGAGCTCGCGCATGATGTTTTTAAACAGGACCAACATTTGGGCAGCATTGATGGCAAAATACAAGAAGGGGGCACCGGTTTGTGGACCGTAGAAAATGCACATAAAAATAATGTTCCGGTCCCGGTGATAGAAAAATCTCTTGAAGTGCGCAAAGAATCACGCGAGACCGGTGGCAATTTTGCTACCAAACTTATTCAGATGCTGCGCAATCAATTTGGTGGGCATAAGGTTGAGATTAAAAGAGAAAATGAATTATGAAAATTTACGATATCAGTTGGCCGATTAGCACAGCAACAACCGGCTATAAAGACAGAAAAGTGCTGAGTTTAGAATCAACGCGATCATTTGAGAAAGATGGTTTTCGTGAAACAAAAATAACTATCGATTCGCATACGGGTACGCATATCGATGCGCCCGCCCACTTTTTACGGGATGCCAAAACCATTGATCAACTTGATTTATCTTCAGTTATTGGCCCGTGCATTGTTATTGATATGTCGGTGGTATCTGATGGCATCATTCGTGATCATTTAGAAAATCTACAAATCAATCCCGGCGATATTGTGCTGTTCAAAACGGTTAATAGCGCCACGCAACCAACGGATAAATTTACGCCCCATTTTATTTATTTGCAATTTTCCGGTGCACAATATTTGGTTGAACGCAAGGTGCGGGCCGTTGGTATCGATTATTTGGGCATTGAGCGGAGCCAGCCGGATCATTTGACGCATCATGAATTATTTAAACACAATATTACCATTATTGAGGGCCTGCGATTGCAAGCAATAAAACCGGGAAAATACTTTCTGTGCTGTTTGCCGCTCAATATGATAGGCCTTGATGCAGCACCAGCCCGAGCAGTGTTGATTGAGGGAATGTAAGTCCTCCAAATATCATTATGGCAGTTCATCATTAGATGCAGGTCTTTCTACGCGTTGTTTTTTATTCGTATTTTCTAAATCAATCTTTTGATCATTTTGCGCACGTATGTGTTTTTTTATGCATGCAGCAATATTAAAATTATTATGTTCGCGAGCAATTTCCAAAGCAGTTTTACCGCGATAATTGCGTATCGTATAATCGGCTCCCGCTTCAAGAAGTTTTCTGGTGATAGTTGGGTTATCAGCTTCTGCAGCAGCAGCAAGCAATAAGGCAGTTGATTTTTCAGTATTATTAGCGCCTGCTCCATGCTTTAAAAGAGCTTCCACAATTCCTGAAGACCCAACTTCTACGGCACAATGTAATGCCGGAATTGCAAGTTCGTTTTTTATAGTGCTGCTAATGCCATTAGAAAGCAGTTCATTAACTGTATTTAAATTAAAATTTCTTATAGCACAAAAAAGCAATCTATGGGCATATCTTTCGGCCATAGTTGTATCTTTAGGCATGCCATTAAGGCCCTCATTATATATTCTAAATAACAACAATAATGCTTTTTCATTATATTTGTTGTGTTTAGTTAATTTTTCTAAATAGATTAATGCTTGCAAAGAGTTCTTGTAATCAAAAAGATATATCTGAGCCATTAAGCAATCACTGTTATCGAATGTATTAAAATCAGGGTTAGTATTTTTCCACCAGTTTTTAGCATTTGGTGTATCGAGGAGACGTGCGGCGACTAAAAGAGTTGCCTGCCTATCTTCCTGATACGATGGAAAATGAGCGGCAAGATAATGAATTGTTTTAAAATTGTCTTCAAAATTGCCTTTATCAATTTCTTTTTGCAACCATTGTACTATTTCAGGTATGGTAACCGGTTTATTTTCGATGGCAGTATGCTGATCTCTAAGAATTAGTTTTGCACGGTTGAGTGAGGTTTTTCTTTGGGTGAATTCAATAATAAGTTTATAAACATCCAACGGTAAAAGTGTAAAATAGGTGAAGCCGGAATCTAAAGGTTCTATTTCTTTTGGAATGGATAGATATTTGCTACTCTGCAATAACCAGTCCAACGCTCCTCGTGTGGCAAGAATTTCTGCAACTTTTGCTCTGTCATCGCCGTTAGTTTGGTTGTAGAGTTTTTGTGTAAGAGTTGTTATGAGGGTTTCAGTAGTGCCTGGATCATTAATTGATCTATTGAGTTTCTTATTAGTACGTGCAAGTGAACGTATATCTTTACACACTTTATGAAGACCGGAATCTTGCAACATAAGATCTAAAGAGTGCTCATTGGTTATAAAATTTTTTAGTTGTTCTTCTATGCTCATGCCAAAAGCCATAGTATTTGCCAAAGCAAAGATAACTAAATTATATTTGATGACTGTATTCATGATGTTCTTCTATTTATAATTTACTCATAGGTTTTTGTTGAGAAAGGAATGGTGCCAAGAGTTCACGAAGATTTAGACTATTTTGTTCCGCATATTCCCGCAACTTTAGTTCACTGGCGCCGATAGTATTTACCTTTGAAAATTTATAGATATCTTCTAATACATTGGTTTTAAAATTGGTGCTTTCGTGAACTTCATTAAAGTTAAGAACTGTTTTAATTATTTTTGAAATTCCCTCTAGATGGCCAGCTCCTGCACAGAAAATAAAGACGTTATTTTTGTTATTAACTAATGCGGAATAAAAATCACAGAACATATTAACATCAAACAAATTGATTTCGGGAATCATTTGATTTAAAGGATATGGAACAGATTCATATTTTTTACTGTAAAGGCTTTTAATTGCTTCATTTGCGTAGTGAGCAAAGGTTTTATGTTTTTTATACAGAGGGCAGGATTTTATTTTTTTTATGATTTCGTAGCAAATACCATCATGATAAAGTTTGTTCGTATTTGAAAATTGCCGAAACTCGCTATTTGTTACTCCAACGTTGTTTTTAAATAAAATGCCATACAAATTTGTTAGTGGGCTTCTATCAGTAGTATTTACTGTTTTTATTTGACTTAAAACAGGAGAATTGAATTGCCCCGGATTATCAAAATCTTCAACAAAACAATGTGCATGTAATCGTTGTGCGATTTGCACAACCTCTGATTGTTGGGTTCGAGCTTGCTGGATGGTTCCCGCATAATGCGCATCGCCCAATAAGATAACGGCAATATCTTTTTTTAACAATATTTTATTATAAAAAAATACTGCATTCATAGTGCTATAAGCGAATAATGACATTGCTATGGTAAATAATAGTGATGATTTTTTAAACATTATACTCTTCAATAAAAAAGTAAAGCGGGTATGTTACTACCCGCCTTAGTTAAGTAAATTACGCTTGGTTAAACACGCGGTCCATAATTTTAACCGGGAATTGCGCCACTTGCGACATTCCTTTAAATGTAGCCGATGCTGCATCGAAAGGGAAAGAAGCTGCTTGCAAAATCAATGGCTTTTGAGCCGGTTTGCTTTGCTTTGCGTCAACTAATGTGCAAACTGCCGCAACTACTGCTGCGCTAAGTAAAAGTGATTTAAAATTCATAGAGTAAACCTCCATTATTGGTTATTAATACTACAACTGTCTTTAATAGAGCTTTAAATCTGACATGATCAGGGCCAGAATTCAAGCTATAATTTCATAATAGCAAATATTTATTAAATGTAAAGGGGGTAATTTGAACCTGAAAACAGCCAAAAAGCACCCTTTTTGCCTTCTTGCCTCAAAAATTACGCAATATGCTGCTGGCTCTGGCTTCATATTCAGCCTGTGCCTTGGCTACTATCTTTGGTTTGGTATGGGGCCTTAAGCAGGCAGCAATCGTCAGGTTGTCATGTTCGCAAGCAATTTCATAGGGGTATTTGCCTTTTTTATTAGCGATATTCGCATTTGCCCCATTTTCGAGCAGTTTTTTGGTTACTTTTGGATCATTAAAAGGATGCGCCGCCGCTAAGGTTAGTGGCGTTTCATCCCGAACCTTATAGGAGATTTCTTCAGGACTGTACCAAGAATTGGGATCTGCTTTTTTCAAGAGTGCCTCAACAATGCGCGCATATCCTTTGTTTATTGCAACTGCGAGTGAAGGTTCACATTGAAGGCCTATCGCATCAACATCCACTCCAGCTTCAATCATCTCGGTCACTTTATTCAGATTTGCTTTTTCAACTGCTTCAAAAAAGTCTGGGTGAGCTGATCTAACAACCATTTTTTTCGGCATTTCCATACCAAAAGCAGGTGAGGTTATTAATGCTGTTACTATCAAGTATTGCATTTTGTTCATAGTTATTCCTTAATGGTTCGATACGATTGCTTCGCAATCACTCACCATGAACGGACTCCCGTCCGTTAGTCCTGAGTAGAAATCGAAGATTTCGTATCGAAGGATTGTTTACACACTAAAACCGAATGAAGTGCCGCCTGTGCCGAATGAAAATCCAAAACGAGGACGTTCTACCGGTACTTCATATATAACCGGCGCAACAGGCGCGCAGTAATAGCCGCATGGTGCAGCATAACAGTAGGGGCGATATACCACCGGCGCATATGCGGGTCTGCCAACGCTAAAGCCAAAGCTTACGCGTGGACCGCCATGATGGTGTCGGCGAAAATGCGGACGTGCCTGTGCAAGCGCACTGGTTAATCCAAGAGCAATAAGGCTTATTATTACATATTTCATATTCATGAGAGTTCCTCCACATAGTAATTAACATTACACTAATTTTTCTTTTTTAAATGTTTCTTTATACGTTTCAATAAATTTTATGCATTTTGTTGCATTATTAAAAAGAGCATGAGAAAAAGCGGTTCGGCGCACGAGCGCCATTCCCGGCAAGTACCGAATAGGGGCGCCGGTGTAATCTAAATTTGCACCATACCATAAAAGTGTTTCTACTGCTTGCACATTGTCCATTGCACACGCACGCATAAGCGGCGTAGTTTTAGATTCACCAATACCTTCCTGGCTTGCATTGTAATCAAGCAAAAGGGATAACATTTTGTCATCATAATTATCAATTGCGATAAATAATGCATTGAGATTAGCTATATTTACTGCATCAATATTGACATTGGAACATTTAAGCATCTCTTCTACCAAGGCATATTCTTTGTTGCTGACCATATGCATCAATAACGTGTCGCCCAACTCATCTTGTATACCGCTGATTTGTGGTACCTTTTTAAGAAAATCTAATACCTCTTTTTTATTGCCTTTGCCAATTTTTTTGATTAACCATGAAATACTTGAATTTCGATTGGATGGGTTCGCTAAAAAGTTTTTAAACCATTCTTTTGCACCTTGGGTACTGATTTGGTAAGCAATCTCTTCTATGCAATCAGCAGGGCAATATTTATACAGATAATTGATGAGAGCTTGCGTGGATTCTGAGTCATTATAGAGTGCATTAATATCTTTAGATACACAAGTAAGTGCTCTAAAATCTTTGCCAATGGATTTTAGATCTCTACCTTTTATCAGATAGTGGTCAATACTCGGGCCTTCCAGTCTCTTTTTAAATTCTTCATATTTTTTTTCCATGCCATGCGCAAATGGTATTAACACTGAGCAGGCAATTAAACTAATTCGTTTTAAATTCATGATATTTTCCTTCATTATTCATTAATTAATTCTTCCAAAGTTACGTGCCATGCTTCATTATTAAGATACTCATTGAGCAATTGCTCAGGAGATCTTTCTTCAATGCAACGGTGATAACATAACTTCTTTTCCGGATCGATTACATAGCCATAAATTACAAAAGTTTTTTGTCCATTTTTTTCAATATGGCCCGGCAATGCAATAAAAAAAACATCCTTACCATCTTTATCTTTTTTAACTTGGCATGATCCATATTCTCGAGCGAATTTATCAATATCGATGCTAAAACCATGATATACGGCTGCAGTGTCTTGAAACTTATATTTTGGATTATTCGGATCATTATATCCTTGATTTTGTAATGCTTGTTTTGCATCTTTAAACCATGCAAAATTACGAGCATGATAGGCGAAATCAGGAATTTTATTTTTTTGTTTCACTGATAAATAGGCATACAGGTCCACATTATGCATGGAATCGTGAATGCATTGAATGTTTGTTTGAACAATCTTCTTTTTAGGATCTTTTGGTTGTTCAATTTTTATTGGTTCAGTTTCTGGTTCCACAGCTGGCGCAGTTAAAAATTGTTGTTGTTTTTTTCCTGTTTTTTTTCCATTATTTTTTTTCTTGCCTTTTGATTTTTTTATAGGAGCAGCACTGCCACTTTCTTCCTCTTTTTGTATTACTGGAGTAACTTTTTCTTTATTTTCTTCAAGAGGTTCTAACGGTGAAAAGTTATTGGGCAGATTTTGCTGGCCATTGAGTGAAGGATACGTTTTTTTGTTAAGCTCCAATAGATGCATCATCCCTTCTTTTGTTAATTTTGTTTTACCCTTCTTTTGCTGTAATTTTGTATTTAATTCTTCTTTCATCGCGCGATATAAATTAGCTATTTTGGGTCTTTCTTTTACATATTCATCATAAAATTCATTTGCTCTTTTTTTACCTTCTTCATCCCATTTTTCTTGGTCCGTTATAATGGGAGCCTTATTAAATGCTGTCCAAAATTTGGATGAAGAAATATCTTTAAGTCTATTTTTTTCTGTTTCGGCGATGGAAAAAGGCAGCGGCAAATTAGTGATTTTTACATAGTGATCAATGAATGGGTTAAGCCCATCATGTTCCATAGTATTTTTTTTGTTTTCAAGTATGGACGCAAATGATTTATTAGAGAATAAAGCCTCGGCAAAATGAACATAATTTTCTTGAAGTTTATTTAATTTTTCATAATTATTGAAATAGTCTTGATACGTAGTAAAAATTGTTGCAATTTTTTTTGCTGCCGGCGTATTAACAGTATCTAAATGAGCTATTATGCTACTTAATGATGAGGGATTTTTAATAAAGCCGCTAATTGATTCCAGTGCCAAAGAAATATATTCGGGTTCCTGCAGTGAATCTTTGTCCTGGCAAAAGTATCCAAATATATATTTTTCATATCTTTTTTCAGTGCTAATTGATTGATTTGCATATGTTTCATTAATCGATTTAATGTGATTTGGTGCAATATCATTGATTTGAGATTTCATCATCTGCTCCAATGATGTAGTTTTCTTAGAAAAAAAATAATAGTCATCTTGTGCTGCAAGAAAATTGATCTGCATTACAAGATTAGCGATATACGTGTCTAAATCATTTTTTTTGAAGCCAAATATTTCCTGAATATCTTTTTGGGAATATGTTTTGACCTCTGGCATTTCCATGCCAAAAGCTGTTGTGCCTAAAAGGGCACCTAAAATAAGGGTATACTTGATACTTTTCATAAAATCCTCCAATTTCGATAAAAAACATTACTTATTATTTAATAATAGCAAATATTTTCTAATTGTAAAGGGGGATTTTACTTGAAAAAAGGGGGCTTGGGGCCCCCTCAAATATAAATTATTTGTTAGAATTTAGGCAAAATAGGGAGGTTTTCGCCTTTATTATACCCTTTAGGCTGGAATTTTACCGGTTTGGGTTCAACGCGATATCGAATATCACCCTGAATATTGATAAATACCTCAATATTATGCTCATCGCTGTTAAAGAGCTCAAATCTACGCGCAGGGGCCTGCACCCTGAAGGTATAGCTTTCCCCGCGCCCTATATTAACAACGTCGCCTGCGGGAATATCCTTGCTTTCGCCACCTTCAAGACCTTGGACAGTGATTGTGTTGTTTGTTTTATTGCGAATTGCCCAGTAGCGAACTCCTTTAGTATCCCACCACATACCTTTATAGAGGTATCCACGAAATTGGGAATCGTTGCGGGGTCCGCAAGGTGGAAGATACCAAAAATTTATTTTAGTGTTGTCTTTGAAAGATTCATAATCGCCGGGCAAAGGGCGAGGAAATGGCCCACAATAAGGATAGCTATTGCAAAAGCAGGGGGCGCATGCTGATGCGCAGGGAGTACATTGGGATACACAGCTTCTTTTATTGCAGATTCTATCACGATAGCGGGTTGCCTGAACCATTGATGAGGCACCAATTAGACTGACTAGTATCATTAATCGGATAATGTTTTTTTTCATCCTCATTCCTTGGGGGGGCTAACGCAGCCACCCCCTTTAAGGTTTTTTCTTTTTTACCGTGGCGAGTTGTATACCTCTCGCTCAAATCCTGAAGTGTTTGGCTGTTCAGAGATTTCGGTTAAACTCGGTTTTACTCGATCATCGGCGCCCATATCGTAGCGCATCCATGCGCCCGGATCAACTTTGTTTGACCAGTAGAATTCCGGCATTGTATCATTTGATCGCTGGAAGCATTCTCCATTGGGGCAATTTTCATATTCTATAGAATTGCTTATGAGCGACACGGATACGAGTGCCAATGCGAGCATTAACGCGATGCTCTTATTCATAAACAACTCGTACACCTGGACGGTCATCATCGTAATCATCGCCGTAATAGCCGTCATCGATAATTTCGTCAGCAATTATGCCGCCGGCCAATGCGCCACCATAGTAGCCGCCATAACCGCCACCGCGGTAATAGCCACCACGCCCGTATCCATAACCACCGCGACCAAAGCCGCCGCCACGACCAAAGCCACCGCCATGACCGCCGCCAAAATGTCCGCCGCCGCCGCCGTGGCCACCGCCACCGCGCGCATCAACCATACTGCTCATACCCGCAACCAGTGCGAGTATAATTATCATTACTATTTTATTATTCTTCATTCTATTCTCCTTTTTCTATTTAAAATTCAAAACTTAATCACTTATTCCATTCGCGCTGTCTT
>Ga0182012_10000115_pt1 | contig 85803 bp, 75 predicted proteins | sample 612S2SmetaG_FD_120486 | JGI IMG/M metagenome (GOLD analysis project Ga0182012, IMG submission 120486) | Permafrost microbial communities from Stordalen Mire, Sweden - 612S2S metaG | ecosystem: Environmental > Terrestrial > Soil > Wetlands > Permafrost | place: Sweden: Stordalen | collected... | reverse complement strand
CGGGAGGCAATGTCAAACTCATGTCTGAACCCGAACTCAAACACTCAGGCAAAACACCCCACTTGTATTGGCGTAGCCACCGTTAACGGAAACACTTGCAAAAACTTTCGGGACACCCTCTTTCAGCATTTTAAAACCCGCGCCGGGCGCATCTCGACTCTGCCCCCGCATCACACTTGGACCTGTCAACCACACCTCACGAAGGCGAACCTAGGCAACCCCCTCCCCGCTATTTGAATAAATGGGGGGGGAGGGACGGGGAGAGGTGGGGCTGATTTTCGCGATTTTTGCCGACCTCTGACCTCTTTTTTTATTTCTGCTGTCTGCCGGGGCAGTGACAAAATGCACCCTTTTCCGCCCATCTTACGCTAAATCTCGTTGCCAACCGCCCCTGAACCGGCAAAATGAAAGGGCATGGATTTCCACACCAAAATCATCGCTTGGGACCATCTGCCCGCCTGGCGCGCGGCCCTGCGGGCCGCCGGCAAAAAACTCGTCGTCACCAACGGCTGCTTTGACCTTTTGCATTTGGGCCACATCACCTACCTCGAAACCGCCCGCAACCTCGGCGACGCCCTCCTCATCGGTGTCAACAGCGATGCCGCCGTCCGCGGTCTCAAGGGTCCCAACCGCCCCGTCAACTCCGAGTCCGACCGCGCCGCCGTCCTCGCCGCCCTCCAATGCGTCGATGGCGCCTGCATCTTCACCGATGTCCGCGCCACCCGCTTCCTCGCCGCCGCCCAGCCTGATATCTACGTCAAAGGCGGCGATTACACCCTCGAAACCCTCGACCAAAACGAACGCCACGCCGTCGAATCCGCCGGGGGCCGCATCGTGCTCGTGCCCTTCGTTCCGGGCAAATCCACCACCGGCCTGCTGGAAAAAATCGCGCGGCTATGAGGATCTTGGTCATCTCGCTCGCCGGCATTGGTGACACCCTCTTCGCCACCCCCCTCATCCACGAGCTGCGCGCCAACTTCCCCGACGCCACCATCGATGCCCTCGTCATGTGGGCCGGCTCCCGCGACCTCCTCGCCCATAACCCGCACCTGAACACCGTCCACCAGAAAAACCTCCTCACCGCCGGCCGGCTCGGCACCTTGAAATATCTCGCCGCCCTCCGCCGCCAGGGCTACGACATCTCCCTCAACACTCATCCGCAAAGCCGCATCCATTACCGCATCGCCGCCCGGGTCATCGGCGCCCCGCTGCGCCTCAGCCACGAGTACGAATGCTTCGGCCTGCCCGACCGATTGCTCGTCAACCGCACCGTGCCCCAGGATTATTTCCGGCACGCCGTCGACAACAACCTCGCCTTCCTGCCCCTTCTCGGCGCCAAACCCCTCCTCCCCGTCCACACCCCGGAACTCTATCTGACCGCCTCGGACGAAACCTGGGCCGTCGACTTCATTGCCCGGAATCAACTGGCCGGCCATAAAATCCTTGGCCTCCACGTCGGCTCCGGCGGCACCAAAAATCTCGCCCTGCGCCGCTGGCCGCTCGCCAACTACCTCGAACTCATCCGCTGGCTCCGCCGCGCCCAGCCAAACACCCGTATTATATTTTTTGGCGGACCTGAGGAGCAGGCCGACCACGAGCACATCCGGACCACGCTGGGCCCAGATCAATTGCACTTCCCGGCCACCACCAGCCTGCCCCAAGCCGCGGCGCTGCTCAAATATTGCGACACCTTTCTCAGCGTGGACACCGCCCTCATGCACCTCGCCGCCACCATGCGCGTGCGCCGGCAGATCGTGATTGAAACCCCCACCTGGAACACACCCATCGAACCCTGCGGCAACCCCTTCACCCTCGTAAAAAACCCCGCCGTGGGCGGCCGCGGCCTGGACTTCTACCGCTACGACGGCGGCCCCATCAAAGGCACCCCCGCAGAACTCACCGCCTGCATGGCCGCCGTAAAAGTCGACGACGTCTTCACCGCCATAACCGCCGGTTAACGACCTGGCCCATCAACGAACTCTCAGGGCTGAAAGCCCGTAAGTTTAAAGCCCGGGGTGAAGACCCGGGAACACGTTCCACATTATAAATCCCCCTCGCCCGCGGTCGCAGGAGCGGGTGGCCGCAGGCCGGGTGAGCGTCGTGGGAAAACTGAATTCCTAATCTACCGGCGGCCTCAGTTATTGGTTGGAATCGTTTATACTGAGTGCATCCAAACAAATCCAAGCGCCTCTATCAAGGGGTCCAATTCCGTGATTAAGGCATCAAACGCCTCAAAATATTTCGGAAATAAATCATCCGCTTGTGCGCAAATTTTCTGTTTATATCCCCAAGGAATTTCCGCCACAGATTGCGGCAAATTTGATCCAGTCAATTCTCCAACAAGCTGTGGGAGAATTCCCGGGGTGGATTCTCCAACAGGCTGTTGGGTTTTTTGTAATTCCTTGTTCCAAGCGAGATAAAAACTCCGCATATACCAGACATTTTGCGGCGAGAAACCCGCTGTGCCGGGAAATTCCCTTTGCAGGTCCTTCGCCAGCTGCTCCACCACCTGCTTGCCATAGCCCCTGGTCTTTTGCGCCTCGGCAATGATTTTACCGATGTCCCAATATAGCTGAATCAGCGCACGGTTGACCGAAAGTACCGCTTGGAGCTGCGCCGCGCGGACCCGCGCCTTGAGGTCTGCAAGCAAATTGCATAACCAACGGTAAGAGCGGCAGATGGGAGGACATCCTGTCCGCTGGTTTTGGCCAAGCCTGTGGCCTTCGTTTTTCGTTTTGTCATACAAAATGTTTGCCCGCCGCGCCGAAGTCGGACGCTTTATAAATTTGTTATTTTTTGTGTATGATCATGGCAACCAATCAATTGCCAGCTCGCCCAATTTTTCTCGTAATGTCATGTCGCGGGTGTCGGTCATGGCCATCTCGATGATGTAAGCCGCCATTGCAACGTCAACGGTGGCAAAATCGTCATGCCGCTCATTTAATTCCATCTGGATAGAGCCGTCATCTAAAACCAAAAAATCCAAGTATCCTTTACTTCCTGCCGGATTAGTAATGAGCGACGCCTTTGGAGCAGTCAACTGCTGAACTAAACGCACCATCGCTGCAACATCAGAACTGCAACGTTCCTTGCTGCCACAATAAATGTATGTCACTTCTCTCGCCATGCGTATAAGTCCTCACTTTTTAAACATTCTCTTTCACCTTCCTCTCGCCCTCCGCCCCACAAATAATCTCCGCCGCCGCCGCCAGATCGCCCGCCGTAAAATCCGGCTTCACGCGCAACGCCTCCGCATAGCCATAATCGATAAATACCGTCCGGCACCCCGCCGCATGCCCGCAATCAATATCCCGCCAGCGGTCCCCGACCATCCAGCTCCGGGCGCAATCAATCCCCAGCTCCCGCGCCGCTCGCAGCAGCATCCCCGGCTTCGGCTTGCGACACTCACACTCCGGCCCCCCTTTCCCCGCATGATAACACACCTCCACCCGGTCGATCGGCAGCAGCACCAGCATCCGCGCATGGATGGCCTCCACCACGGCTTGCGCCAGCGTCCCGCGGCCCACATCCGGCTGGTTCGTCGCCACCACCAGCAGAAACCCCGCCCGCTTCAAAAGCGCACAAGCCTCCGGCACCCCCGGTAACAGCTCAAACTCCGCCGGGCTCGTGGGCGGATACGGCAGCCCCGCCCGCTCCAAGGCGCGGTTGATCACCCCGTCCCGGTCCAAAAACACCGCCCGCTGTGCGGTTGGCTGAATCATAATCACAGATAAAACATAACGCACCCACCCCCATCATAAAAACAAAAACCCACCCCCACCAATCCCCTGCCGACGCTTCCCCTCGTAGCGCAGGTTTCCAAACCTGCTGTGTCGCCGATTTCCCAATCGGCAGACCGACCAACTACGAATACCGCATCCTTCGCCAAACCCTCTGCCGGATCATTCTCCTTCTCCAGGAGGAGAAGGCCGGGATGAGGGCGGACGTACCATGTTCGCACAGCGACTAAATTAATTAGTGCTCTGACTCCCCCGTTATAATTTCAGCATTTGCCTTCTCTCTTCTCTCTTCGCGATCAGCTTTCTGATCGCCTCCCCACACTCAGAAACGGCACCTCAAACCACCGATACCACGCCGCCCCAACCATCACCGCCACCGTCGCGCCCGGGCCCCACAATACAACCGGCAAATAATGACAAATCGTGAACAACTGCTGCCACAGATAGATCGAATAAGTCCGTTTCCCCAGCCAGTCCAGCGCGCTCCCCGCTACACCCGGCGACAGCGCCTGCCCGCCCACATAATCCAGCAGACACGGACCCAGCAGCAGCCCCCCCACGGCGATCGTCGGCACCTTCATCTCCGGCCCCCAGAACATCAGCGCCAGCCCCGGCAGGCTGACCGCCATCAGGCCCCAATACACCAGCCGTCGCAGGGTCGCTGGAACCGCAGTGAACCAGCCCCGCTGATACTCGCAAACAAATCCCAACATCATCGGCCAGACCGCGTTTTGAAATTCATACTTCGTCGCAAACCAATAATCCGAGGAAAACGGATTCATCAGTCCCATCCCCACCAGCCCCAATAAAATATAGCCGAAGATCAGCGTGCGATTCCCCTTGCTCGCCGCCCCCCAGAAAAACAGCAGCGGTGCCGCCAGATAAAATTGCAGCTCACACGCCACGCTCCACAAATGCCCGAGCGACGTCGGCACCCACCAGTTGTAATTGACTAAAGCGAACAGCGCCGAGGGCAGGTTGCGCCAATACGTCGCATAATCGCCCCCCGGCGGCTGCCCCGGGATGCGTTGCAACCAGTATTCCGCGATCGTCAGCACCAGCAGAAACATCAGCAACGCCGGATACAACCGCCGCAGCCGCCGCCACCAAAATGATTTCATCTGCTGCCAAGTCGAGGCCGGACCCGTCCGGGGCCCCGACCGCGATAACGACCGATAAACCAGGATGCCCGAAATGAAGAAGAACAAATTGACCCCCACCCGCCCCAGCCCCTCCACCCGGCCCGTTTCATGAAAGGCGTGTGAGATCAATACCATCAGCAGCGCCAGCCCGCGCCATTGATCCAGCGCCGCCGAACTCCCGGCGGTCCCGCCGCCCTGGTCCGCCGCCTTGATTGAACGTTCGCCCATGTTATGGTTTATAGCTATACCTTTGCGCCGGCGGTTCGCTCAGTGTTTCCGCCAATTACATAAGGTTGACCCTGCCAACCCGCGCCCAGTATAAAGCAAACCCGCCCCCATTCAATAGCTCTTGCTGAAGTCTTCACCGCCGTTGTCCGAGATACTGCCCCGCCCGAATTACCACCCACCATCACCGGGCCACGAACCAATGTAACTCCCTCCCCGCCATTTGAATAAATGGGGGCGGAGGGCCGGGGAGAGGTGGTGCTGATCTCTCCATCTCATACCACCCCGCTTTTCTGCTGCTCGCCGGGGGCTGTGTCAGGATGCGCCCTCTGCTTTCTACTTTCCATATTTTTGCTTTCCCCCTGCCGCCCCCCATGAGCTAATGTGAAGTCATGTCGACCGCCTGGCGTTTCAAATTGCTCTACGATGGTGAGCGGTTTCGGTCGCCTGCAAAAGCTGGAGGGAATGTTGATGCAGTTTTGTGAAAGAGCTCCGATGGAAAGGCAGTCTCCGAAATGATCAACCAGTTAAACATCGCTCAGCACGGCCACAGTATTTCTTTAAAGGCTCCAGATGCAACAGTTTAAAAAAGTGAGGATTGACACCGGCGGACTGGTGGACTGGTGGCGGAAGGCCTTATTTTTTAGGGCTTTTAGCGGCAGGCAGGGCGCAGGTACCGGTGTCACAATTGCGGCCGAAGAGGCGGCCGATGGTGAGGCGGTGGCGGGTGAACCATTCGTAGCCGAGGTTGGCGAGGGGGCGCAGGCCGGGCCAGGCGGTGGGGGCTAGGAGCCAGCCGAGGCCGATGGCGCGGTAGGCTTCGCGGAAGACGGGGAGTTTGCTGATCAGGCGGCCATCGGGATAGACGCTGTGGATGACGCCCATCAGTTCGGCGCGGGTGGTGCCGTATTCCGCCGGGTTTCCCGGTCAGCAAGCCGGGGAAACAGCCGTTTCCGGCCCTGCCACCCCGCCGGGAACAGCCTTTTCCCGCATAGCGGGCGTTCAATCAGGCGCAAAAAGACAACTTGGCCCGAAATTTTGCGCGTAATTGTCACCGTCAAACATAGCTGAAATTGGTGGATTCTTTAGCACTAGACTTTAGCACTGGCCTGTTTTTGAAACTCTAAAAACTCACAGAAGCATTGATTCTATTGAATAATAATAGAAATGGCGACCCTACCGGGAATCGAACCCGGGCTACCTCCGTGAAAGGGAGGTGTCCTAACCGCTAGACCATAGGGTCGTAAAGAGCGGGACAATATATTTATATTTCCGCCCATGTCACGCAAAAATTCACGTTTGCGTCAACCCGTTCTTTTCAATACGCTCCCTCCCTTTAAGCATGAAAATCTTTATTGATGGTAAATTCTGCGACGAACGCAACGCCAAGATCTCCGTGTTCGACCACGGCCTGCTCTACGGCGACGGCATCTTTGAAGGCATCCGCGCCTACAACGGCCGCGTCTTCAAATTGCAGGAGCACATCGACCGCCTGTTCTATTCCGCCAAGGCCATCCTGCTGGAGATCCCCATGACCCACGCCGCCCTCATGAAGGCCACCGTCGATTCCTGCCGCCGCAACAAGCTCCGCGACGGGTACATCCGCCTCGTCGTCACCCGCGGCGTCGGCACCCTGGGCTTGAACCCCAACCGCTGCAAGAACCCTTCCGTCATCATCATCGCCGACAAGATCCAGGTGTACCCTCCGGAACTGTACGCCCGCGGCATGGACATCGTGACCGTGCCCACCGTGCGCAACCTCCACAGCGCCGTTAACCCGGCCATCAAATCCCTCAATTACCTGAACAACATCCTCGCCAAGATCGAGGCCAACAACGCCGGCGTCGAGGAAGCCATCATGCTGAATTCCGAGGGCTTCGTGGCCGAAGGCACGGCGGACAACATTTTCGTGGTCAAGCACGGCGCCCTGTTCACCCCGCCGCGCTCCGCCGGGGCCCTGCACGGCATCACCCGCCAGACCGTCATCGAACTCGCCGAGGCCGTGGGCCTGAAGGTCAGCGAACCCAACCTGACCCGTTACGATCTCTTCAATGCGGATGAATGTTTCCTCACCGGCACCGGCGCGGAATTGATCCCCGTCGTGAAAATCGACGGCCGCGTCATCGGTACCGGCAAGCCCGGCCCCATCACCCGCAACCTGGTGGAACATTATCATGCCTTGACGAAAGCCTCCGGCGAGCCGATATACCCTTAGTGACTATGAGTGCCAAGAAAATGTGTTCCATCTGCAAGGAAAAGCCGGCGACGGTTTTCCTGCAAAAGATTTCGGCGGACGACAAGGTGTACAAGCTCGATGTGTGCGATGATTGCGCCAAGGCCAAGGGCGTGGATGACAACTTCGACGGCTTCCCCTTTGCCGACACCATGCTCGGGCTCGGGGCATCGCAGGAGATTGAAGCCGGCACCGGCGGGGTGGAAACCCGCTGTCCCAAGTGCGGCTTCTCGCAGGCCGACTTCAAAAAATCCGGCCGGCTCGGCTGTTCCCAGTGTTATCAGACCTTTGCCGAAGGCTTGGGCGGCCTGCTCAAGACCATGCACAAGGGCACCCGCCACGTCGGCAAGGCCCCGGAGGCTCTGCGCGATTCCCGCGACCAAGCCGAGCGGATCAAGGTGCTGCAAAAGAAGCTCGCCCGGGCCGTGGAGGATGAAAATTTTGAACAGGCCGCGCAATTGCGCGATGAAATCAACCAGTTGACGCCCCGTCGCAGCGCCAAGGCCGCCTGAGCGGAACCAATATATCCAAATGCAGATTAACTCCTTTTTATCGCTCCCGGGCGAAACGGCTCGGCGCCACGGCCCCAACGACCGGATTGTAATGTCCAGCCGGGTGCGCCTCGCGCGCAACGTCCACGACTTCGCCTTTCCCGGTTGGGCCAAAAAACCCGAGCGCGTCAAGGTCCTGGAAGTCATCCGGCCCGCCGTCGAGAGCTTGCCGGAGATGGAAGGAGCGTTCTCCGAGGTCATGGATAATTTTACTGCCCTGGACAAGCAGATCCTCGTCGAACGCCATCTCATCAGCCGGGAACATGCCGCCAAGAATGCCGGCAGCGGGCTCGTGTTGAACCGCGAAGAGACCTTTTGCGTGATGATCAATGAAGAGGATCATCTGCGGATGCAGGCGCTGCGCCCCGGTTTGCAACTGCGCCAGGCCTGGAATGCCATCGACCAGCTCGACTCCGAATTAGAGAAGAAGCTCGATTACGCCTTCAGCAACGAACTGGGTTATCTCACCGCCTGTCCGACCAATCTGGGCACCGGCATCCGCGTCAGCGCCATGTTGCACCTGCCTGGCCTCGTGCTGGCCGAGCACATCAACCCCATCATCCAGTCCGTCAACAAGCTCGGCCTGGCCGTGCGTGGATTGTATGGCGAGGGCACCGAGGCCCTCGGCAATGTGTTCCAAGTTTCCAATCAGATGACCTTGGGCGAAAACGAATCCGCCATCGTCGAACGCCTGGAAAAAGTCCTTTCGCAGATCATCGAGCACGAGGAAAACGCCCGGCAAACCCTGCTGGAACAAAAGCCCAAGGTCGTGTTCAACCACATCGGCCGCGCCTATGGCATTCTCGCCAACGCCCATAGCATCACCTCCAAGGAAACCATGAACTTCCTCTCGCTGTTGCGTTTGGGCGTGGATCTGGAAGTGTTCCCCGGGCTGGAACGCTCGCTGGTGGATGAATTATTTTTGACCACCCAGCCCGCGCATTTGCAGCGTAAGCTCTCCGACAAACTGTCAGCGGAGGAACGGGACGTCGTCCGGGCGGACATGCTCCGGGACTGCCTGAAAAACGTCGGTCGCCCCGTGGTGAAAAAAAACGACCCCGGCGCATTGGACAAATCCGCTAATTCATAGCACACTATAAGCGTATGAGCGATGAAGCCATGAGCAATTTCACGCCGCGTCCGCAACAGGTGCTCGCGCTGGCACGTAAGGAAGCCGACCGTTTTAACCATAACTTTGTCGGCACCGAACATCTTTTACTGGGCCTGATCAAGCTCGGCCAGGGGGTCGCCGTCAACGTCCTCCAGAAGATGGGCCTGGACCTCGACACCGTCCGCCTCGCCGTCGAAAAAGAGGTCGGCACCGGCCCCGATCAGAAACTCGCCGGCAACATCCCCTACACGCCCCGCGTGAAAAAAGTGCTCGCCCTCGCCTCCAAGGAGGCCAAGGCGCTCAACCACACCTACGTCGGCACCGAACATATCCTACTCGGCTTGTTGCGCGAAGGCGATGGCGTCGCCGCCCGCGTGTTGAAAAACCTCGAGGTGGACATCGAGCAGACCCGGCAGGAGATTTTAAAGGAACTGGACCCCAATTTCGCCGCCCAGGAGGAGCAGGCTGCGCCCGCCGCCGGTGAAGGTGGCGAGAAGCCCCCCGCTGACGGTAAAAAAGGCGAAGTCAAAACCCCCGCGCTCAAGGCCTTCGGCCGCGACCTCACCGAGATCGCCCGCAAAGGCGACATGGATCCCGTCATCGGTCGCAAAAACGAGATCGAACGCGTCATCCAGATCCTCTGCCGCCGCACCAAGAACAACCCCGTGCTGCTTGGCGAAGCCGGTGTCGGCAAAACTGCCATCGTCGAAGGCCTGGCCCAGGAAATCGTCAAGGGCAACGTCCCCGAAATCCTGCGCGAGAAACGTGTCATCACGCTCGACCTTGCGTTGATGGTGGCCGGCACCAAATATCGCGGCCAGTTCGAGGAACGCATCAAGGCGGTCATGGATGAGATCCGCCGCGCCAAAAACATCATTCTGTTCATCGACGAGCTTCACACCATTGTCGGTGCCGGTTCCGCCGAAGGCACCATGGATGCGTCCAACATCATCAAGCCCGCCCTGTCCCGCGGCGAGATGCAGTGCGTCGGCGCGACCACGTTGAACGAATATCGCAAGTATATTGAGAAGGATGCCGCCCTCGAGCGCCGCTTCCAGTCCGTCAAGGTCGAGGCCCCCTCCATTGAGGACGCCATCGAGATCCTGAAGGGCCTCCGCCACAAATACGAGGAACATCACCGCGCCGAATTCACCGACCAGGCTGTCATCGCCGCCGTGAAATTGTCCGACCGCTATATTCCCGACCGCTTTCTGCCGGACAAGGCCATTGACGTGCTCGATGAGGCCGGTTCCCGCGCCCGCATCACCACCATGACTCGGCCGCCCGAGGTCAAGCTGATCGAAGCCGAGATCGAGGAGGTCAAGGGCCGCAAGGAACGCGCCATCAAGAACCAGGATTTCGAGGGTGCCGCCGCCATGCGCGACAAGGAAAAACAGGCCAAGGAGAAGCTCGAAAAACTCCTGACCGACTGGCGTGCCGCCGGCGAGGAAAAACGCATCAAGGTCGATGAAGATGAAATTTTGCACGTCGTCTCCAAGTGGACCGGCGTTCCCCTCCAACGGATGGGCCAGGGCGAGATGCAGCGCCTGCTCACCGTGGAAAACGAGATGGAGAAGGTCATCATCGGCCAGCATGAGGCCGTCCATGCCATCTGCCGGGCCCTGCGCCGTTCTCGCGCCGATTTGAAGGACCCCCGCCGGCCCATCGGCACCTTCCTGCTGCTCGGCCCCACCGGCGTCGGCAAAACCCTGCTGGCCCGCACCCTCGCTGAAAATATGTTCGGCGATGCCAAATCACTCATCCAACTCGACATGAGCGAATACATGGAGAAGTTCAACGTCTCCCGCCTCGTGGGTTCGCCCCCCGGCTACGTCGGCTACGAGGAAGGCGGCCAGTTGACCGAAAAAGTCCGCCGCAATCCCTACTCCGTCGTCCTCTTCGACGAGATTGAAAAGGCCCATCCGGATGTCTGGAACATGCTCCTCCAAATTCTTGAGGAGGGCAAACTCACCGACAGCGTCGGCCGCATCGTCAATTTCCGCAACGCCATCATTTTGATGACCTCCAACGTGGGTTCGGACACCATCAAAAAGCAGTCCAGCATGGGCTTCTCCGCCATCACGGATGAAAGCAGCTACGAGCGCATGCGCGAGAAGATCATCGATGAATCCAAGCGCGTGTTCCGGCCAGAATTCCTGAACCGCCTGGACGACATCATCGTCTTCCATCCGTTCACCAAACAGGATTTGATCCAGATCCTCACGCTGGAAGTCGACAAGGTTATCGAACGCCTGCGCCACAAGAACCTCCACCTGAAACTCGATGATCAGGCCAAGGAATTCCTCGTGGACAAGGGCTACGACCCGCAATACGGTGCCCGGCCCATGCGCCGCGCCGTCGAACGCTTCTTCGAAGACCCGCTGGCCGAGGAGATACTCAAGGGCAACCTGCGCGAAGGCGAACTCATTGTCGTCACCACCGACAAGAGCAAGCTCATCTTCAATCAGGCTGCCGCCGCCGAAGGCGCCGTGACCAAAGAGTTGAAAGGTTAAGGCTCGCCCCGGTTTGACACCGGCAACCCTCCGTGAGTAGAGTGAGGCATGCCCAAACCGAAGATTGTCCCGCTGACCCAAAATGTTGCGCTGTTCGGAACGCTGTGCGTTTCACTGACCTGCATCAACCCGGCTTCAGCCGCCCCCGTCCGTGTGCCGCCGCCCACGCGTGATCCGCACACGCCCGGATATGTCGCCGCCCGGGACCTGCCCGATGCCACCGTGCCGCCCGCCACTGCCGATGGCAACTTCATCCTCGGCCCGACCCACAATCGTGCCCCGGAAATGGATGCTCAGCCCGGCGTACCTCAGGGCACCGTGTATAACCTGACCCTGAGTTCGGCGACCAGCAAAATCTACCCCGGCATCGCCCGTGAGACCAACACCTTCGGCCAGCCCGATCCCACCGACCCCGCCAAACTCATCGTCACCTCCAGCCATCCGGCCCCCTGGACCCGGCGGGTGGCGGTTTATGTCCCGGTCGGATATGTCCCCGGGACGCCCGCCCCGTTCATGGTCGGCACGGATGGTCCCGACCGCGCCTGGTTCCCCGCCTTGGATAATCTGATCGCCCAACATCGCGTGCCCGCCCTCGTGGCCATCTCCATCGCCAATGGCGGCGGTGACGCCCAGGGCAGCGAACGCGGCCTGGAATATGACACCATGTCCGGCCGCTATACCGATTTTGTCGAAACCGAAGTCCTGCCACTGGTGGAACAACAATGCCATGTGACCCTGACCAAGGACCCCGATGGACGTGGCACCATGGGCGGCAGTTCCGGCGGTTCCTGCGCCTTCATCATGGCCTGGTATCACCCCGAACTTTATCACCGCGTCCTGACCTATTCCGGCACCTATGTGAACCAGCAATGGCCCTACAACCCCGATACCCCGCATGGTGCGTGGGAGTTCCATGAACACCTCATCCCGAACAGCCCCGTCAAACCCATCCGCCTCTGGCTCGAAGTCGGCGACCGCGACAACTATAATCCCAATGCCATGCGCGACAACATGCACGACTGGACGGTGGCCAATGAAAACATGGCCCGGGTGCTTACGGATCGGGGCTACCATTACCAATTCGTCTTCGCCCGCAACGCCGGCCACACCGACCGCGCCGTGAAACAACAAACCCTGCCCGAAGCCCTGGAATGGCTCTGGCAGGGCTACCACCCGGTGACTTATTGAAAATTTTGTGGAAACGGGTCAATCCCACATAACCACATATTTTTATTCGCTGCCGACCGGCTCCGTGTGCTCGAAAACCCTGATGGATCCAAGTGCTTGTAAACCGCCCGGCCTCCGCCTACTGTAAACGCCAGACCATGTCCGAGCCGGCTGGCGCGATGGTGCGCAATGGCTTTGAATAAAATGTCTCCCATCAAAAACATCCTGTGGTGCGCGTCTGGTCGGAAACCTTGACGATTCCTACTTGCCTGCCCTCCCGGCCGGACAAAGACCCGATGTTTTTGGAGAAGCGGGTCTATCAGGGCAGCAGCGGCAAGGTTTATCCGCTGCCGTTCACGGATCGCATCGACGAACATCCCGTGGAGCGAAAATGGCGGGTGGTTTGGATCGAAAATGAGTTCCTCCGCGCCATGGTGTTGCCGGAGTTGGGCGGCCGCATTCACCGCTTGCAGGACAAAACCAACGGTTACGATTTGGTTTACCACCAGTCCGTCATCAAGCCGGCGCTGGTTGGCCTCGCCGGGCCGTGGGTTTCCGGAGGCATCGAGTTCAATTGGCCGCAGCACCATCGTCCCGCGACCTTCCTGCCGTTGGCGGTTGAAATCGAGGAACATGCCGACGGCTCACAGACCATCTGGTGCGGGGACCATTGCCCGATGACGCGCATGAAGGGGATGCATGGCGTCTGCCTGCATCCGGGCAGGGCGTATCTTGAGCTGAAAGTGCGCGCCTACAACCGCACGCCGCTCAGCCAGACTTTTCTTTGGTGGGCCAACGTTGCCACCCGCGTGCATGAGGCGTATCAAAGCTTCTTTCCACCGGACGTCTATTACGTCGCCGATCACGCGCGCCGTTCGATGAGCGAGTATCCGCTGGCGAAAGGTTTTTATTACGGGGTCAATTACGGTGAACGCGCCCGCAAAGGCATGCCCAAAAATGAAGTGCCCGCGCGATTCATTCCGCCCCATGCCGGCGGCCGGGCGCCGATAAATTACGCGCCCAATGACCTATCTTTCTATGCGAACATACCCGTGCCGACATCCTATATGTGCATGGGCAGCCAGGAAGATTTCTTCGGCGGCTACGATCACGCGGCGCAGGCGGGCATCATGCTCGGCGTCGTGCTCGCGGTGTTCCAGCAATGGTGCGGCATCAATCCCATCTTCAATTACGCCGAGGAGATTTTCCGTGCGGCAGGCTATGACATTTCGTCGGTGCTGAAAAATATCGCCTGGACCGGCTCGGTGAACATGATGTTCACCTTCGTTGCGCTCGGCACGGTGGATCGCGCCGGCCGGCGTCCCCTCATGTTGTTCGGCGCCCTGGGATTGGCAGCCATCTACACGGCGATGGGCTTCTGTTACGCCAACCACGTTCAGGGCCTGCCGGTGCTGTTGCTCGTGCTGGCGGCGATCGGTTGCTACGCGATGTCCCTGGCACCGGTGACCTGGGTGGTCATCTCGGAAATTTTCCCCAACCGCATTCGCGGGGCGGCCATGTCCGTGGCGGTCACGGCCCTCTGGATTGCCTGCTTCATCCTGACCTACACTTTCCCGATCCTGAACGCCAAACTCGGTCCGGCAGGTACTTTTTGGCTCTACGCCGTCATCTGCGTGGCCGGGTTTGTTTTCATCTTCTTCAAGCTCCCGGAGACCAAAGGCAAAACCTTGGAGCAGCTCGAAAATGATTTGGCGGACTGATCTGGGAGCACGGGGCAGGGCGCTGAGATGGGGGTGCTGATGGTGGGAACTTTTTGACTTTGCGATGTCAACGCAGCACAATCAAACAGGCGTGAATACTGGTCTGTCATTTTTAACCCCGCACGTATTGTGCCTTGCGGAGGAGTTGCTTCATCCCGGCGGTTTGTTTTTTAAGCATGCATGAGCAAGCTGATTTTAATCAATGAGGGGGCTGGCGGGGTGGAACTGGCGTTGAAGCCGGGATCGACGACGATCGGCCGGTCGGAGGCCAATTCGGTGGTGATTGATGATGGGTTGCTTTCGGATCAGCATTGTGAGGTGATTTTGTCGGGCCAGGGGGTGCGGGTGCGGGATTTAAATTCGGCCCAAGGGACGTTTATTGATGAACGGCGGATCACAGATGAGTTCCTGGGTTCGGGCCAGATTTTACGGATTGGGAATGCATTGTTCCGGTTGGAGGCGGAGGGTGACGCGCAACCCTCGGCGGCGGGCAAGGCGGAGGCGCAGATGTTACCGGTGGCGCATTGGGGGCGGCTGGTGCTGGCGGAGAAGCGATTGCCGTGGTTGATCCGGGCGGTGACGGGGTTGTTGGCGGGCTGGCTGGTTCTTTATGAGACGCGATTGCTGCCGTTTTATCCGGCGGACTGGCGGGTTTTGATTTTCATTTTGGTGTTCGTTTTCTGGTTGTTCTGGCCGATTGTGGGGAAGTTTGTGGCGTTGGCGGTGGGGTTGTTGCCACTGGCGTATTACGCGCCGTTGCCGCTGGCGCTGGCCGGGGTGGCGGTGCTGGCGGCGCAGTCGGCGGGGGCGTTTTTGATCATTGGCGGATTGTTGGTGGCGGTGTGTTCGCCGGGGCTGCTTTGTTTGGCGCTTACGGTGCCGGTGGCGGCGGGATTTTTGGGATTGCGCGCCGGTCCGATCGCGGCGGGGACGGGCTGCCTGCTGGCGGAGATTTTGTTGCGGCTGGGGGTTTCAGGGTATCAGCCGCGGGTGGTGGCGACGGCCCCGCCGGTGCCGGATTTGTTGTCGCTGCAAAAGCCGCTGTATACGGATGACAACTGGCCGTTCAGTCCGGCGGGCTGGACGGAGAAGTTGTTTCATCCGTTTCTGACGCAACCGAGTTTGATCGGGGAGGCGATTTTGTGGGCGACGGCGGCGGGGGTTACGGCGTGGTTGTTGCAGAATCCGTTGTCGTGGCGCTGGCCGGTGCGGCTGGCGGCGGTGGGGGGCGGGCTGGTGACGTTGCTGGCGGGGGACATGATTTTGGCGGTGGGTTTTGCGAACAGCGGGCTGGACCCAGGGGCTTGTGTGTTTGCGGTGCTGGCGGCGGGCGCGCTGGTTGCGTTGGTGTCGCCGGTCATGGAACCGGTGGTGGTGGCGCTGGACCGGGTGCCAGGGAAAGGGCGGGGAGTGCTGACGATCGGTGGGGCGGGGGCGGCCGCCGGCGGGGCGGCGGGGGCGGCGAAGGATGTGCCTGCGGATCAGTGGGATGAACTGGCCGGGGTGGACGACATCCGGGCGGAGATTCAGGAGGCGTTGCAGACGCAATTTGATCCAGCAGTGAGAGCCTCCATGGAAAAGCTGAATTTACTGCCCGTGCGGGGCATTCTTATTTTTGGTCCGCCCGGCACGGGCAAGACGAAGCTCGCACGGATCATCGCGCACGCGGCGGGGGCGAGTTTTTTTGCGGTGAGCGGAACGGAGTTCACGAGCAAATTTTTTGGGGAATCGGAGGCGAATCTCCGGCGGATATTTGAGACGGCGCGGGAGCAGCGGCCGGCAGTGTTGTTTTTTGATGAGCTGGAGGCGTTTCTGCCGAAGCGGGCGGAGATGGCGTTTTCAGATTCGGCGCAGCGTGGCATTGTGGGCACGTTTCTTGCCTACACGGACGGAGTGGCGGCGCTGGACGGGGTGCTGCTGGTGGCGGCGACGAATTATCCAGATTTGATTGATCCGGCGGCGCTGCGGCCGGGACGGTTTGACAAGCTTATCTATATGAGCGCCCCGGATACGGGCGCACGACGGGCGATTTTCGACATTTATCTTCGTGGTAAGACACTGGCCCGAGATGTGGATGCAGGCAAGCTGGCGGAGCGGACGGAGCGGTTCACGGGGGCGGACATTCAAGGGGTTTGCAAGGAGGCGGCCCTGATGGTGTTGCGGGCCGGTGGCGAGCCGGTGCTGCATTTGAGTGATTTTGAGTCCATCATCCGCGGGGTGAAGCCATCCCTGACGTTGCAGATGGAGCGGGATTATCAGAAGATGGCGGAGCAATTTTGTCGGCGATCCCGCAAGCCGGAACGGGTGGAAGTGGTGACCCGCAAGTTTGTGAGCTGGGAGGATGTGGTGGGGCTGGAGGAGGCCAAGAACGCGTTGCGGGAGGCCATTGAAATGCCACTGACTCATGCCGACGTGTTGCTGCAATATGGCGTAAAACCTTCCAAAGGCGTCCTGTTGTACGGGCCGCCGGGATGTGGCAAAACGTTGCTGGCCAAGGTGGTGGCACGGCAGGCGAAGGCGCATTTTCTGCATGTGAAGGGGCCGGAATTGTTGCGGGAACACAGCGGTCAATCGGAGGCCAAAATACGGGAGCTTTTTGACCGGGCCCGGGAGAACACGCCGTGCGTTTTGTTTTTCGACGAGATTGATGCATTGACCGGCGCACGGGGAACGACGGAGACGACGGGGACGGGCATTTTAAACCAGTTTCTGGCGGAGATGGACGGGGTGGACGAACTCAAAGGGGTGGTGGTGTTGGGGGCGACGAACCGGCCGGAGGTGATGGATCCGGCATTGCGTCGTCCCGGCCGTTTTGACCGGCTGGTCTATGTGCCGCCGCCGGATGGCTCGGCGCGCGCTGCCTTGTTCACCTATGAACTGCGGGGCAAGCCGGTCGGGGAGCGTCTGGATCTGGAGTTGCTGGCCGGGCTGACGGCGGATTATTCGTCTGCGGACATTGCCAGCGTGTGTAATTCGGCGGCGGTGCTCGCGGCGAAGGAAACCATCCGGACAGGGGTGCGGCAGAAAATCACGACCGAGCAGCTGCAGGAATTGGTGGCGCGCACGCCGGCCTCAATTAAGGCGGAGGAACTGAAGGCGTATGAAGCGTTTCAGGGGCGGTGAGGAGGCGGTCGATTTTATTTTTTTCAATTCTCTTTCATGCCCGCAAATGCGGTTGCAGGCTTTCATCGGGGGAGGCCTGCTGGGTATGCAAATGCGATGTTCCAGAGGGCCGCAACTCTCAGCCAAAATAAAAGGCTCCAGCATCCCCGCCACTACCATCACCAACCTGCGGCCAATTATTCACCCGCAGCACGTAATTTCAGTGCGTCCCCGGCACTGTCAGCTTTTTAAACTCCGCCTCATCCTTTAGTGAATTAAAACTCCCGTCCTTCGCCAATCCAGCCGCCAGGTCGCGCGCCGCCGGGTTGGCTTGCAAACGCCGGGCATTTAATGCCAACGCTTGTTTCAGGGCCGTGATGGCCTCCGGCTTTTTCCCCAGCACCGCCCGCAACCGGGCCAGATCAAACCAGGCTTCCGGCGATTCCGGAGTCGCCTCTGTCATCCGGACCAGCACCCGCTCCAGTTTATCCAGCTTGCCTTGTTGTGAATAAAGCTGGGCGGCCGTGCCCAAGATGTCGCCGGTGGCTGCCGGATTGGCCACGATTTCATCCAGCACCTGATCTGCCTTGCTGGTCTGGCCGGATGACAAATATTGCCGGGCCAGCGCCACACCGTTGGCCAAATTGGCCAGGTTGGCCCGGAACGCCTGTTCCAGTTGCCCCACATTGAGCCGGGAGTCGGACTGTTTCTTAAAATTCCCCAGTTGCTGGATCAAGCCCTTGAGTTGTTCGCTGCCGTTGAAGTTTGGATCGTCAGTCGGTGTGCATGCCAAGGCGGTGTTGGCGACCAGCAGGGCGTCATCGATCCGGTTGACTTGCAGCAAAAAATTGATATACTGGAAAACCGCCTCCGGGCTGTAAGGACACAGGGCCAGAGTCTGCCGGAACGCCAGGTCCGCCGCCGCCGTGAGCCGCTTGCGGCTGGCCGCATCTTTGGGTTGATAAGACGCCGGACATTGGGGGCTCAGCCGCCACGCATACATGCCTGCAATGGCGCTGCGCCAGTGGCTGTATGGCATATAGTTGGATTTTTGGGCAAGAAACCGGGGGTCGCCCTTGAAATTGGCCAGGTCCTTGCGTGCAAACACCTTCTGCGCATATTCACAAATGTCGGCCAATGATGTTTTCGAACCCAGCCAGTCCCCGATTTTAGGTGCCAGCAATTGGTTCCAGAAGGCTTCGTCCTGTTGGCTGGCGTCCGCCGTCAGTTCCTGCAGCGGCACGCGGTTCACCTTCATCAATAATCCATGTGGTGAAAGATAAGGATACATCCAATCCAGCGGAAAACTTTCCTCCACATAAAAATCGCGGTCCGGATTGTGATCAAAAATTATTTTGGCGATGAGTCCATTGATTTTCATCACGGCCACCTGTCCTGCCACCACTGGCTTGCCGTTTTCCATCCGCACATCTTCCCCGGGTTCCAGCCGGCCCTTGGCCTGCCGTGCCTGCACATCCGCCATGTAATCGGTATAGCATTGTTGCACCTCATTCGTGTCCGGCAGCCAGATGCGGCCGCCAAACTCCCTCCGTAGTAAATCCATGTAACGGCCGTCCGCCAGCGGATTCTGGCTCAGCACAAAAAAAGGCTCGCCCGGGGCGGTGCACAGCATGGTGGGTAAACCCCGGCCCGGATCGGTTCCCCCAAAGTAAATGCAGCCGGGCACCAGCGAATTCGTCAGGTCCCGCGCCCGTGCCAGCACCTGATCCGTATCGCTGTCCGCCAGCGCCTCCGCCACTAATACGACATCCAGGCACACCTGCCAGACCGGTCCTTTCAACAGGCTGGTGCTGTTGGTCGTCTTCGCCTGCTTTTGCAATTCGGCCGCCAATACCTGGGATTCACCCAACCGTCCGGCCTTGACGGCCTCGAAATAAGCTATGATGTCCGGTGACAACTCCAGTTGTTGCTGGCGAGCGATGCTTTCCGCCAAGTTTCCCCGTTCAATGACAAACGCCACAATTTCCGGCGGCATCGTGACTTGCTGGTTCTTGTAACGTGCTTCCGGCGGAATGGACGGCACTGAATCTCCGAACAAGTTCCCGGCCAGTCCGCTAAAAAGCAACACGGCCAATCCACCCATCGGCACCAGCTTGAGCCACAGGCGGTTTCTGGTTCCAGCCACCGGTCGGGCGTCCTTCACAGTTTCCGCTGTGGAGGCATTTTTTTGGCCACATCCGGAGCCGACTTTTAACGTGATCATATGAGTGTAAAACCAGTGAAATTTCGCCGCCGATGTTCTGACTTAAGTTCTTGCTTGGGGTGTTTCTGCTGCTTTAATATTTTGCAAATTATTGATAATAAGTAAGTTGGTAGCGCGTAGGGGAATCGAACCCCTCTTTCAGCCTTGAGAAGGCCACGTCCTAGCCGATAGACGAACACGCCAGCCAGTGCCCATAATAATATCCGCTTCCGTCCCGCTGTCAACGCCGCGCCTCAATCACCAGTCCAGATTCCACGGCCTCTGAACATTACTGCTTTCAGCCCTGTCCTCCGGTAGCCTGCTAGGCGAAGAAGGATGTCCCAATTTCTGCTTTTCCCCAGCCCCCCGGCCCAAGCTGAAAAAGTTATTACCATGGACCATAGATGTCCAACCCCCTCTGTTATGTTTGGCGGCGAAACATGGGATTGCCCATGACGGTGGAAACGGATGGCTTCATGACCTCCATGTTCTTTGACATAGCCGCCTTTGGCGGCGTAAAAGTTTGGAGTGGGGACGATGTCGTCCCCACTTCCCAGCTTTTGGGTGTGTCAGACTGGCCCAGGCGACTAACAAAAACTAACGAAAGCTAACATTGTTGGGATCGTCGAAAAAATCCTTTGATTTAACGTTAACTAACAAAATCTAACACAAAATAAAAAACGCGCGGCCATCATCGGTCCGGCTGAGTCCAGCCTTGGATCCAAATAATCAATCAATATGCAATCCCAGTGCGATCTGTTGTTGTTTTCTCGCTTGGATTTTCCAGTCCAACATGGTATTTCACCTTCGGTGATGCGAGTTCCCAATCAGCCAGCCTTAAACCGACGCGATCCCATCGCCATCTTGGGCGTACCGTTTGATAATGTCACGACCCCCGAGACGATTGAGCTTATCGCCGAGATGATCGCCTCCCGGCAGCCGCATTGCGCCGCCACGGCCAATGTGGATTTCATCGTCCAAGCCCACGACGACGTCGAACTGCGCCGCATCCTCTTTGACATGCATCTCGTCCTTGCCGACGGCATGCCTATCGTGTGGGCCTCCAAATTTCTCGGCAATCCCCTCCCGGAACGGGTCACCGGGTCCGGGATGATTCCGCTGTTGCTGGCGGAGGCCGAAACCTGCGGCTGGCGCGTTTTCTTTCTGGGCGGCAGCCCGGAAAGTGTTGCCCAGGCCGCCGCCAAGACCCGGGCCAAACACCCGCAGATCCAGCTCGTTGGCGCTTATTCGCCGCCCTTCAAGCCCCTATTGGAGATGGACCATGCGGACATCCTGAGCCGCATCCATGCCGCCAAGCCGGATATTTTGCTCGTGGCCTTTGGTTGTCCCAAGCAGGAAAAATGGATCAGCATGCATTACCGCGAGGCCGGCGTGCCGTTCTCCGTCGGCGTCGGCGCCACCATTGATTTCCTGGCCGGCACTTTCAAGCGCGCGCCCGGATGGATGCAGAAAACCGGGACCGAATGGATCTTTCGCATGCTTCAGGAGCCCCGCCGGCTGGTCAAGCGTTACGGCAAGGATCTTTGGGTGTTCGGCCGGCTCATCCTGCAGCAGGGCTGGCAACTGCGGGCGCGGAAAAAGAAGCTGTCCGTCCGGCCCGCCGCCGTGAATGTGGATCTGCCCGGCATCTCCATCATCCGCCCGCCCACCGCCCTGAGTGCGGCCGAAGTTCAGCTATATCGCAATGAATGGCAGGAGGCCATGGAGGAAGGCCATGTCATCTTCGATCTGACTGAAACCCAGCTTGTGGACAGCACCGGTATCGGCATGCTCATCCGGCTGCGCAAACGTTCCCGGGAACTCGGCCACGGGCTCGTCCTGGTCGCGCCCGGTCCGCAGGTCCAATCGGCGCTCAAGCTGATGCAGCTCCAGGATTTTTTTGCCGTGGAAGCCGCCCTGCCCGCCGCCCGTCTGCGCGTGACCAGCGAAACCGGTGGCGCCCAGTTGTCCGTGCGCACCCAGGCTGATACGCTGGTCATCCGCTGGCACGGCGAAGTCACCGCCGACAACGTCACTGAGCTGGCCGAACGCACCCAGGCCCAGCTCGAACACCGGCCGGCCGGCCGGCCGGCCATCATTGATCTCTCCGCCGTCAGTTTTGTGGACAGCACCGGCGTGGGCTACATGGTCCGCCTGCGTAAAACCTCGCTGCGAAATAATCGCACCCTCACCTTCGGCACGCCCCATCCCAACGTCCTTAATGTTCTTCAGCATCTGAAGGTGAACGAATACCTGCTCGGCCCCGCGAAATGAAAATAGGTTTCTCCACCACTGTCATTCAGCGCGGCAAAACCGGCGTCGCCCAGTATGTCTTCGCCCTCCTGCGCGCCCTTCGTTCCCGGCTCGGCCAGCATCAATACTTTCTGTTCGTGCTGGAGGAGGATCTGCCCTTGTTCGCCTTTCTGGAGGGGTCGATGACGCTCGTGCCTGTGCCTGAAAAATACCGGCCCGCCGTCAAAAACATTCTCTGGCACCAGCTCCACTTGCCCGCCCTCGCGCGCAAGCTCGGGCTGGACGTCCTGCACATCCCCAGCTACCGCCGGCTCCTGTGGCGCAAGCCCTGTCCGCTCATCGCCACCATCCACGACCTCGCGCCTTTCCACGTGACCGGCAAATACGATTGGAAGCGCATGATTTACGGTCGTGTCATTGTCAAACGCCTCGCCGCCCGTCAGGATGAGATCATCGCCGTCAGTGAAAACACCGCCCGCGACCTGGGCACTTGTTTCGGCCTCGGTCGCGACCGGGTCACCGTCATCTGGAATGGCATCGACCACCAACGCTTTCAGCCCGGCGACATGGCCGCCGCCAAGGCGGTAATCGCCGAGCGATGGAAACTCGACCGGCCTTTTTTCCTCTACGTCTCCCGGCTCGAACACCCCGGCAAGAACCATGTCCACCTGATCGAGGCCTTCAACCGGTTCAAAGCGGAAACCAAGTCCGACTGGCTCCTCGCCTTTGGCGGCAGCGACTGGCACGGGGCCGAGGCCATCCATGCCGCCGTGAAAGCCTCGCCCTATGCCGCCGACATCCGCCCCCTCGGTTTTGTGGATGACCCCAGCCTGCCCGGCCTTTATCACGCCACGGATGTTTTTGTCTATCCCTCCCTGTTTGAGGGTTTCGGTTTCCCGCCCATCGAGGCGATGGCCTCTGGTTGCCCGGTCATCAGCTCCACCCGCGGTTCGCTGCGCGAAGTGGTGGCCGATGCCGCGCTGACCATCGACCCGGAAAACCCAACCGAACTCGCCGCCGCCCTGAAACTCATGGCCACCGACCCCGCCGAACGCGCCCGCTGGCGGACCGCCGGATTTATCAACGCACGGCGTTTCGACTGGGGCCAGAATGCCGATCAAACCCTGGCCCTGTACCAGCAGGCCGTGGATAAACGAAATCGACGTTAACCTCGTCGCCACGAGGAATCTAAGCTTGTGAACGGCGGATTATCAACGGTATTTTAAGGAGAATATGAGTAGCGACATCCAGCTGGATGACTGTATATGGGTCCGGTCGAAAAATGGCGAAATCCCGCCGTTCCGGCCCTTGATGCGTTCGCTGGAGCAACGCGGCCAGGTGGTGTCGCTGGATATCGCCACGGCGGCAGATCTTCAGCGGTTCCGCGAGCAGATCTGGAAATCAGACCGGCATGTCATTTTGCAGGGGTTGCTGGCCAAGGAGCTTAACGCCATCCAACCGGTCATGGCCGATCGGAAAAACTTTTCCATCATGCCGATCGATTGGTGGAGCAGCCCGTTCTGGTTTTCGCAGCACGCCACATTCAACATTTTTCATAACTACAACGGCATCATGGTCCGAAGCAGCCGGGCCTCGCTGGTGGCGGGCAGTTATCCGCCCTGGTTTTACCTGCCACAACGACGGTTGGAGTATGAAATCCAGTCGGCGTTGCTGCGGCCGGCGGCGTTGCTGACGGCACCGTTGGTGGAGCTGATCAACTGGCGGCGACGCGCGACGGCCACACCAGCGCGCATGGTTTATTTCCCGTTTCCCATCGCCGAGGTGGACGTGCCCCGCAATGAGGAAACGCCGCAGCATGATTTCACCAGCATGGGGGCAACCATGGGCACCTGGTTGATGCGCGATCCCTATGTGCCGGCCTCGCTGAGTTTTGCCAATTTGTATGCGGACCGGCAGCGGCTGATCAATCTGATCGGGGAGTTTGACGGGCGGCCTTACCGGGTGTTCGACCGCCGGCGCAATGATAAATGGCTGCCCTGGGAGGAGCTGACCCGCATCATCCGGCAGAGCCAGTTCATGGTCTGCACCGGGGGGTTACACCGCAATTCCATCGTGAAGTTTCTGGAGTACGCGTGCCTGGGGGTGCCGATGATCGGGTCGGTGCTACCGTTTGAATATCCCTGGTTGGATCTATGCATGGTGGCGGTGGATCCCATGCGTATCACGTCGGCGGAATTGAAGGTGCGGCTGGCGGAGGCGGTGGAGCAATATCCCACGTTGCGCCGCAATTGCCTGGCCGTCCGGGACACGTTGTTAAAGCTATATCACCCGGATACGTTGCTGGACATGTTGCAGGAACAAATGTCCGGCGGGCCGGTGCGGCCGGGATACTTGAAAGACGGCGTTCAGCGGGTTTCCCCCACGATGGAAGGCACGCGAAAGGTGTCGCTCTCGTAGTCCTGACCGCCTCGGGGGCCGCTGCTGAAGACGATGAAAGTGTTCGGCTCCAGCATTTCCAGGGCGTGGATCTCGTTCGGGGGCGAGGTGACCAGGCTGGATTCCTCCACGAGGACGGATTGCGCGGGCTGGCTCCTGTCCACCGGCTGCCACCAGTAGCGGAGCCGGCCTTTGATGACGAACACACTCTGGGTCGTCAGCTTGTGGTAATGGTTGCCGCGCACCACGCCGGCCTGTTTGGACTGGATGATGGCGGCATGCTGCATGTCGGTCTGATAAAAGATGTCCGAGATGCTGCCGCGTTCGTCGCTGGTGGCGGGAGTGATTTTTTTAAGGATCATAAGCGGGGTCGCAGGGGTTTAAAAATTGGATGCGCGGATTAATCTTCAACAGGATGGCTTGCAGGGGGCCGGACAAATTCCAGGAGGTGATGATGGCGTGCACGCGTTCGTAGCGCGCGAGCGCGGCGTCCGGGACAATGGGGATGCGGGTGCGCGGGGTGGCCTTGCCGATTTTCGCGGGCGCGGCGTCGGTCACACAGTCGATGACGGAGGCGTCCAAGTTGTAATAGTTGAGGAAGGTGTTGCCCTTGGCGGCCGCACCGATGCAGACGATGGCCTCGCCCTGGTTTTTCAGGGCGTAAAGGTGGGCAAGAAAACGGTTGCGGCGCGCGCGCACCTGGCGGGCATAGGCCTGATAAGTGGCGGGATCGAAGATCCCCAGCTTTTGTTCCTGATCCAGATGATCCAGCAGGCCGACGGCGCCGGCGATGCCGGGCGCGGTGGGATGGTCATGCTGCACAAACACCCGCAGCGAGCCGCCATGATAATCTACTTCCTCGATATGTACGACCTTCAGGCCGGCACGGGCGGCCAGATTTTTGGCGTAGGTGGCGGTGAACCAGTTGACATGCTCGTGGTAGATCATGTCGAACTTATGTTCGCGCACGGACACAACCCAATAGGGCAGCTCGTATACGAATGTTCCATCCGGGGCGAGCAGGGCCTTGACGGTCTTGGTGAAGGCCAGCGGATCGTCGGCGTGATTGAATACATTGTTGGCGACGATGAGCCGGGGCGGATGCGGGAGCCGGGCGCGCAGGGTCGCGAGGAGTGAGTCATTGAAAAATGCGGCGAGGGTTTCCACCCCACGTTCGCCGGCCAACCGGGCCATGGCGGGCGAGGCATCCACGCCCAGGACCCGGGTGCCACCCTCTGCAAAGCAGGCGCTCAAATAGCCGTCATTGGAGCCGACCTCGACCACGGCGTCGCCAGGATGCAGCCCGACCTGCCGCGCGACGGACCGGGCGTATGCCTGCCAATGTTCCCGGGCGGTCTTGGAATTGGAGGACGTATAAGAGTAATCCACCACGGCGTAGCGTTCCTCGGGCGGGGTCACAGTGCGGTTCTGGATCTGGCCGCAGGCGGCACAAAAATCACAGGCCAGCAGATAAACCGGGTCCGGTTCCGACAGGCGTTCGGAAGGGATAAAGGAATCGGCCAGCGGATGCATGCCCAAGTTGATGACCTCCTGGAGCTTCGGGGAGCCGCAACAAAGGCATTGGGTGCGAAACATAACTTAAGTCGTGCGCGGGGTGGCGTAGAGATCCGCGTGGGCGTTGTACCAGTCGAAGGTGAGCTTCAAGCCGGTGGCCAGCGGCGTGCGGGGGACAAAGCCGAGGGCCCGCAGCTTGGTGATGTCCGGGCACCGGCGGGCGGTGCTGCCGGCCTGGAGCGGCAGATGCTGGAGCACCGGCTGGCGGCCAAATAATTCCACGACCTTTACGGCGAGGTCCCGCATGGAAATTTCGTCCTCGGTGCCGATATGATAAATCTCCCCGTGCCGGCCCTGGGCAAGCACGAGCAGGAGGCCGTCGGTGAAATCATCGATGTAAATGAAGGAGCGGGTCTCGGTGCCGGCGCCTTGAATGGCAAAGGGCACCTCCCCGACGGCGGTGCTTTCCATGATTTTTTTGGCGCGCAAAATAAATTGCGGCAAGACGTGTTCGCCGCCCATGTCCGGTCCATAAACATTATGAGGCCGGAAGATGGTCATACGGTCAAAATGTTTGCGGCCGTAATTGAGGCACAGCAGTTCGCCGATGATTTTCCCGCCGCCATAGGAATAGCGGGGGTTCATCACATCGGGCACGATTAAGGGCACAGTCTCCGGCGTGGGGATGACCGGCGGAGTTTGATACACCTCGGAGCTGGAGCAATAGACAAAATCCCGGATGCCGTTTTGCATGGCGGCATCGAGGGTGTTCATGGTGCCTTTGACAGCGATTTCCAGGACCAGCTCGGGTTTGCTGTAGAAAAATTCAGTGCCGTTGAGATAGGCGAGGTGGAGAAAATGGTCGCAACCTTGCGAGGCCTTGACGACGGTGGCCAGGTCGCGGACATCGCCCTGGACGAGTTCGATCTTGTCGATGACGGAGGCAAGATGGCGCGGGGTGCCGCGCAGGTAATTATCGAGCACGCGCACCCGGGCGCCTTCGGCCACCAGCCGGCGCACGAGCGCGCCGCCGATGAATCCGGATCCGCCGGTGACAAAATAATGGCCGTCTTTGATGATTTTCACGGTTGGTAGTTAAACGTCGCGGACGGAGTCCAGGTTCCAGATGTTGAACACCGGTTTGCCGGCGGGGAACGTGAGGGTGCGGTAACGTTCGTGCGGCACGCCGACGACGAAGAGGGCGGCCTGGTCCAAAACTTGTTCGAGGGAAAAGTAATCCTTGTCCGTGATATGTTCATCGGTGCAGAGCACTTCGGCGCCGTGAAACGTTAGGAGCTTGCGGATCTTGAAGGAGAGCGAATCGCGGATGTCATCGACATCCGCCTTGAAGGCCATGCCAAGCAGGCCTATCTTCATGCCCTTCAAATCGTAATTCTGGCGGAGCTGCTCGATGCAAAAGGCGGGCAGCCCTTCGTTGACCTGCATGGCGGCGTAGCCGAGGTTGAAGTTATTGGTGTAAAAGGCGCTGAGCTGCATCGTGTCCTTGAGCAGGCACGGCCCGGCGGCGAAGCCGGGGCGGGGAATGTTGCGGCCGCGTTCATAACCTTCCGTCATGGCACGGTGCACTTCGCGGACGCTCGCGCCGCACTTTTCCGTCATCATGTAGAACTGGTTGGCGACGGCAAAGGTGATGTAGCGCCAGGTGTTCGTGTAAAGCTTGGCGAGCTCCGCCTCGGGCACGCCGACCTCCACAATCTTGTCGCACAACAACCGGAAGATGCTGGCGCAATAGGCGCGGCCTTCGTCGGAAAAACTGGAGATGATGTGGGGCAGCTCACGGAGTTCCTTGATGGCGTGGCCCTGCACAATGCGCTCCGGACAAAAGGAGACGTGGAGCTTGAGGCCCTTGGTCTCAAAATAATCCTGCAAACGCCGGGTCGTGCCGGGGAAAACCGTGCTGCGGAGAATGATGTGCTGGCCGGAACGTAGATGCGGGGCGAGTTGATCGGCCACGCGAGTGACGACCATTAACTGCGGGGTGAGATATTCATCCACCGGCGTGCCAATCGTGATGAGCACGCCCTTGGCCCGGGCAATTTCATCCACCTTGTCCACGAGAAAGAATTTCTTGCCGTAAACACGGTGCAGGATCGGTTCCGCGCCGTGTTCTAGGAAGGGCATGCGGCCAGCGCTGATCTCCCGGCCCTTGGCCTGATCAAGGTCGTAGGCACCGACCGTGAGGCCGGCATCCGCCCAAACCAAGCCTAGGGGCAGGCCCACATGGCCCAACCCACCAATAATGACAACATCGTAGTTCATGAAATTAATCTTCAGTTTATGGGTGTCTCAAAGTTAAAAACTCCGTGGACCAAGGCCTGGCCAATCACGGCGACGTGTAAAGCATGGTCAAACCGTCCGTCCAAAAGCATCTGTTTCAATTCCGCCCGGGAAACCAGTTGAGCCTCAAGCTCAGGTTCCGCTTGCCAGCCGCCGGACTTATCCGGCACCGCGTCCTCCGTGTAAAAGCCCCAGACGCGGTTTTCCAATCGCCCGGAATCCGGCACGAGACACGCCAGTGGGGTGACGTGCGGTCCGGCGCGCAGGCTGGTCTCCTCAAAAAGCTCGCGCACCGCCGCCCGGGCCGGTTCCTCCGCCGGTTCCAACAAGCCCGACGGCAGTTCCCAGGTGTGGCGTTGCAAGGCCGGCCGATATTGGCGCACCAGCGGGATTTTGCCGTCAGTGGTCACGGCCAACATGGCGACGTAGTCGGCGAGTTTGAAGGAATGAAATTCCTGGGCCAGCGGTTCGCCGGCAAATTGAACCCGTCTGGTCACCAAGGTGGCCCAAGGTGACAGAACCTGCTCAATTTTGCTGACCTGAACGTCGGTTTCCATGGATAAAATGAATGGGAAAGTTAAAAGGATAACGCCACGATTACAAGGCCAAACCAACCGCGAAAACGGGTCAAACCCAGCCAAATCTTGCCGCCGCGCTCACTTCCGGGAGGCCCGGGCCAGTTCAATCCATTTTTGGGCCCGCAAGGCATCGGCCAGCGAAGGCGCCCGGTTGGGCTGGTTTTGCAAAGCCCGGGCAAACTCTTCCGCCACCCGGCGGTTGATGTTGATGCGCCCGGGATAACAAGGGGCCATCTGGCTGAGCGCAGCCAGTTGACGCACCTCGTCGGTCAGGCCGGCTCGGGCGTTTTTGGCGGGCAGAAACGTGAGGCGGAAACCGTCATGAAAATCATCGCCCGGGGCATTGGCCAGTTCCAATAGGCCCTGCTCGAACCAGACCCGCACCCGGTGTCCCGAGCCAACACTGAGGGCGGTGGAGACGGTCACGCTTACGGGCAGTTGAGGGGCGAAAGTCAGCAGCAAATTGCTCGAATCATCCGCAGACACCGGTTTGAGCCGGCCGGTTTCCGGGTCCGGCCGGGTGGGCACGAGCGCGGCGGTTTGCAGCCGCACGTCCACCAGATCCCCCAAAAACCAACCCAGATAATCCAGCACATGCACGGTCATCATGCTCAAGGTGCCGCCGCCGAGCTGTTCATCCGATTTCCAATTCCAGGTCATGGCCGGGTCGCGGCGGGTGCTCAACAGCCATTCGGCCATGGCAAATTGCGGCGCGCCCAAACAGCCGCTCCCGATAATGGCCCGAAGATCGCGGAAGGCTTCAATCATCCGGAAACCAAAATTAACCGCCGCCACCCGCTGATGCTGGGTCACGGCCGCCGCCAGGGCCTCGGCCCCGGCCAGATCTGCCGCGAGCGGTTTTTCACAGAAGAGATGTTTCCCGGCGGCCACCAGCCCGATCGCCGCCGGACCTTGCAGCAACGGCGGCAGGGCCAGCACCACCACATCCACTTCCGGATCCGCCGCCACGGCCTCCCAAGTTGGATAATATTTGGCCGGCCCGCTTTTGGCGATGGCCGTCTGGATGGCTTTCTGATTGCGCCCGCACAGGCCGGTGACGGCAAAGGCGGAAACCGTCTTGAAGGCCGGCAGCAGAACATTCAAGGCTTGAATGTTGCCGACGATGACAGTTCGGAACGGTGTATCCATGGGGTCAGTATGACCGTCGTTCCCGGGTGTTGCAACCGGAAGAATTATGACAGTTTGGAAGGCGGCACCCAGCCAAAGTGTCTTTTAAAGGCTCTGGTGATCCGTGGGATTTTGGGCGAGCTGTTTGGCCAGGCGGAGGGCGGCGATCATGCTGGAGGGGTTGGCAACACCCCGGCCGGCGATGTCGTAGGCGGTGCCGTGATCGGGCGAGGTGCGGATGAAAGGGAGGCCAAGGGTCCAGTTGACGCCGGTGTCGAAGGCGACGGCCTTGAGGGGGGCGAGGCCCTGGTCGTGGTACATGGCGACGACGGCGTCAAAGGCGCCGTGAAGGGCGTAATGGAAGACGGTGTCGCCGCTGAGGGGGCCCACGACGTCAAGTCCGCGTTGTTGGGCGGCGCGGACGACGGGGGCGATGGTCTTAATTTCTTCATCGCCGAACTCGCCGCCTTCGCCGGCGTGGGGGTTGAGGCCGCAGACGGCGACGCGGGCACGGGGCAGGCGCAGGTCAAGGCAGGATTGCACGGCCAGCTCGATGGCGAGCAGGAGTTTCTCCGGGGTCAGGCGGTCGGCCACGGTTTTCAGAGGAATGTGCACGGTGGCGAGCGCGACGCGCAGCCAACGGCCGTGTTCATCGTGGCCGAGGAGCATCATGGCGGTGCGGGCGGTGTGGGCGAGTTCGGAGAGGAATTCGGTCTGGCCGATAAATGAATGGCCGGCGTGGATGATGGATTCCTTGTTGACGGGGGCGGTGACGAGGGCGTCCAACTCGCGGCGCAGGCAGCGGCGGCCGCCCTCGGCGAGCCAGGCGACGGAGGTATTGGCCGCAGCGGCGGCCCCGGCAGGCAATGACTCCGGGAGGGGCTCGGCCACGGGATTAGTGATGAAAAAGCGGCCTGGGGCGGACGGCGTGGTAAAAGGCTGGAGCGGCAAGTTAAGGCCGGTCTGTTGGTTGAGGCGGTGCAGCACGCCGGCATCACCAATGAGGAGGTAACGGGTGTCGTCGCGGCCGGCCTCGGCGGCGATGGCTTTGAGGGTGACCTCCGGGCCCACGCCGGTGACATCCCCGAGTGAAATGCCAGTCCAGCCGGTCATGGCGGGGTTAGAAATAAGCGATGAACGTTTTCTTCCGCAACGATTCGATCCACTCTTTTTGCAGGCGGTCCTGTTCGGCGGCGCGCAGGGTTTTCTCGATGTCGTCGCGGACGTCGGCGAGCGGTTTAACATGAGCCTGATGCAGGTCGACGACATTGATGAGATAGCAGGCGTCGGGCAGGTCGATCACGCCGCTGGTCTCGCCGGGCTTGAGGGCGAAGGCGGCGGCGGTGAGTTCCGGGCGTAGGGTGGTACGGTCCACCCAGCCACGGTCCCCGCCAATTTTCTTCTGGTCGTCCTGGGAATAAATCATGGCCATTTCCGAGAAGGTTGCGCCCTTATGGATTTCGGAGAGAATCTCGTTGGCGAGGGCGAGGGTGTTGGTGCCGGAGTCGCCATTTTTGTTCAGCGTGATCATGCGCAGCTTGACCTGGTCGGGGAGCTTGAAGTCGGCCTGATGGGCCTGGTAGTAAGTTTCGACCTTGAAAGGGGAGATGATGATTTCCTTGGAGACATTCTCATTGCGCATGGCGGCCTCAATGTACTGCTCCCGCACCTGCTTGCGGAATTGTTCCACGGTCATGCCCTGAGCTTGCAGGGTCTTGATCATGGTCACGCGGTCGCCGAAACGTTCCTTGATGCGGTCCTGCACCACGCCGTCGATGACGCTGTCGGGCAGTTTGTAGCCATCGGTCTCAAAGCTGTGGAGAATCAACTGCCGTTCCACGAGCTGCTCCAGACTGTCGTTGAGGGCGGCCTCGAGGGCTTTTTGATAGGCGTCGGGCTGCCCGCGATATTGCTGGCGGAGGGTGTCCACGACGGGGGCGGTGAAGTCATAGACCTGGGCATAGGTGATGACCGTGTCATTGACGATGGCCTGCACGCCATCCGCCAACACTGGATCGGCATGGAGCGGGGAGACGAGGCCGCCGAGCACCGCCAACACTGGAATCAATCGGGCAATATTCATCGAACGTGAGGTCATGGTAACAGCTTGTTTTGGCGGGTCAAGCGCGGGGGTGCGCCATTCTAGGCCCGGGGTTAATGTTTGGGGTGGTTCAGGTAAAACAGCAGGGCCGTGAGCCCTCCTGACAGGAGGAGCGCCAGGAATACCGACCAGGCGAGCAGGTAATTCCGCTTGCGCCGATACTCCTCGCCGCCTTGGCCGGGCAGCAGATAGTAGCGTTCGGGCTCTTTTTTGGTCTTAAACGGGAACCAGCTCATGGCTTACAGTTCATACCCTAGGCCCGCTTCCGGATGATATCAAGCCACATTCGGGAGTCCGGGGTTTTAAAGGCGGGAAACTTTTTACAGAAAATCACGAACAAAAACAGAAATTGTTGGAGGGTGGACCGCCGTTGTCCAAGGTGGGCGGGCAGAGTGAGGGCTGTGAATAACTCGGCATGGACGGGGGCGGTTGATGTGGTAGGGTCGGCGTTGCCGATGAGCGCCCGAAACAACCGCATTTTGCATATTGACGGAGATTCTTTCTTCGCCAGTTGCGAAATCGCGATGGAGCCCAAGCTGGAGGGCCGGCCGGTGTGGGTGGGGGGCGGGCGGCGGGGCGATGGCACTGTGATCGCCGCCAACCGGCTGGCGAAGAAGTTCGGCATCAAGACGGGCACGGCCTGTTTTGAGGCGCAGCGGCTGTGTCCTTCCGGGGTGCTGTGCCGGCCGCATTACGACGCGTACCGGGAGTTGTCGCGGCAGATGTTCCAGATTTTGGAGGAGTATTCACCGATGCTGGTGCCGTATTCCATTGATGAGGGATTTCTGGATCTGACAACGATGGAGTCGCATGTGTGGCGCCATATGACGCCGACGGATTATGTGCAGGGCATCCGGCAACGGATCAAGCAGGAGGTGCGGCTTCCGGTCACGGCGGGGCTGGCGAACTCGGCGAAGCTGGCCAAGCTGGCCACGGATGCGGCGAAGGGGACGGGGTTTTGCGAGGTGCCGACGGGCGGGGAGAAGGAGTTTCTCAAGGACCGGCCGGTGCGGGAGCTCTCCGGCATCGGCCTGAACCGGCAGCGTTCGCTGGCGGCGTTCGGGGCGTGGACGTTCGGCCAGGTGTCCGGGCTGCGCTCGATGTTGCTCAAGCAGAAGTTCGGCATCTGGGGGCAGCAGTTGTGGCTGTTTGCCAACGGGCAATGGCAGGAACCGCTGCGGCTGGAGATCAAGGACCGGACGACGATTTCCAGCAACACCACGTTGCCGCGGGATGAGCCGGATTACGAGGCAGCGCTGACGTTCATGCTGAGCGAGTTCAACGCGGCTGGCCGGCCAGTTGCCCAGGAACAAATGAGGCACGGGAGTTCAGCCTGACGGTCCGGTTCCGAGATTTCACCGAGGTGGGCACGAGTCATCGCTTCCGGCATCCGCAATTCCTGAACTCGGTCATCAACACGGCGATGGAGCAGATGTTCCGGGAGATCATGGCGGGACGGATGTTGCCGGTGCGGCAGATCCGGATCGCGATGTACAATCTGGAGCGGTTGGACACACAGCCGACGTTGTGGGGCCGCACGCAGGAGGAACGCTGGGGTGCGGTGGATGAGGCGACGCACCAGCTGAAGGAGCAACTGGGCAAGCCGGTGCTGATGACCGGCGCGCAACTGGCGCTCCAACATATCGACGCATCGCAGAAGCAGCTGAAGGCGAAGTGCCCCTTCACGCCGCAGCGGGAGATGATTGCTCGACTTTGGGGGCCGGCGACGGGAAAAAGCTGAAATGCTGAAATAAAGACAGGATCAACGGGATGGGATAGGATGGAAAAATCATGAACTTATTTGAGGCGATTGAAACCAGGCGATCGGTGCGGAAATACCAGGCGGAGCCGGTGCCACGGGCGGTGATCGAGCGGGCGTTGCAGGCGGCCCAATTGGCACCGAACAGCTCCAATCTGCAACCGTGGGAGATGTATTGGGTCACCAGCCCGGATAAGAAGGCGCAACTGGTCACGGCGTGTTTCGGCCAGGCTCCGGCGGCGACGGCGGCGGAGCTGGTGGTCTTTGTGGCGCGCACGGACACCTGGCGGCGGAACCGGGCGCTGATCCTGGAGGCGTTGCACCAACGGGGGAATCCGGCGAAACAGCAATTGGATTATTACCAAAAAATCGTGCCGGTGTTTTATGTTCATGGCTGGCTGGGGATTTTAGGATTCCTGAAGTGGCTGGTGTTCCCGGTGGCGGGGTGGTTCAGGCCGGTGCCGCGTGGTCCCTTCTCAAGGGGTAAATTGAAAGCGGCGGTGAGCAAGACGGTGGCGCTGGCGTGTGAAAATTTCATGCTGGCCATCACGGCGCAGGGTTTCTCCACATGTCCCATGGAGGGCTTTGACGAGGTGCGGGTCAAAAAGATCCTGGGCCTGGGGCGGGCGGCCGCAGTGGTGATGGTGATTTCCGTTGGCAAGGAGGATTCGGCGGGGATTTATGGACCACGGCTGCGGTTTGATCCAAAACTGTTTGTGTTTGAAGTGTGACAGATGAAGAGGGGCGGTAAAACGCGCTTTCCCAATGGCGGGGGTTGTGCTAATGATAGCGGGTGAATTTTTTTGTCCAACGCAGTGAGTTGCGCGACATTTACGAGCAGGTCGCGGCGGGTGAACGGATTTCGGACGCCACCGCGCTCCGATTGTTTGAATCGCGTGACCTGAATGCCATCGGTGCCATCGCGGATCTGGCCCGCTCGAAGAAGGTCGGCAACCGGGCGAGTTACATTGTCAATCGCTATATCAATTATTCAAATTATTGCATTCTTTCGTGCCAGTTCTGCTCGTTCTCGCGGAAGAAGCGGGATGCGGATGGCATGGAGTTCACGGTGCCGCAGATCGTGGAGAAGGCCCGGGAGGCGCTGAAGCTGGGCATCACGGAGCTGCACATCGTCGGCGGGCTGCATCCCTCGCTGCCGTTCAGTTATTACACGGACATGCTGGTGGCGCTCAAGAAGCTGGATGCGCGGCTGCGATTGAAGTGTTTCACGGCGATTGAGATTTTGCATCTGGCCTGGCTGGCCAAAAAATCGGTGGAGCAGACGCTGGTGGAATTGAAGGCGGCGGGGTTGGATGCGCTCACGGGCGGGGGCGCGGAGATATTTCGTCCGGAGGTGCGGTCGGCGATTGCGAGGGGGAAGGAATCCGCGGCGGAGTATCTGGATGTCCATCGCACGTGGCACCGGCTGGGCGGGCGCAGCACGTGCACGATGCTCTTCGGCCATGTGGAATCGAAGGCGGATCGGGTGGATCATTTGCGCCAGTTGCGCGAGTTGCAGGATGAGACGCATGGTTTCACGGCGTTCATCCCGCTGGCGTATCAGCCGGAGAACAATGACATTCCGGTGAAGACGTCGCCAACGGGTTTTGATTCGTTGCGGACGATCGCCATCAGCCGCATCTATCTGGATAACTTTGATCATCTGACGGCGTATTGGGTGGGGCTGGGGTTGAGGCTGGCGCAGGTGGCGCTGAGCTACGGGGCGGATGACATCCATGGCACGATCATTGAGGAGCACATTTTCCACATGGCGGGGGCGACGTCGCCGCAGTTGCAGACGGAGGCGGACATGGTGAAGGCGATTCGGGAGGCGGGGCGGACGCCGGTGCAGCGGAATACGCTTTACGAACCGATCCGGATTCTGGAGGATGCGGAGACGGTGGCTGCTGGAGAAAACGCGGGCCGCTCGCAGGTGCTGGAGGATAATCTGGCCACGGCCTGAACCGTTTATTTAAACACGGATCACAGGGATATCACGGACCGGCAATAAAGCTATGGCCGGATTCACCGGCCGGAGGGGACGGGCATTATTGCCAGGTCCAGGAGGTCAGCTCGTAAGGGTTGGGGGTTCTCCAGGCCTGCCACCAGATGATGGCGTCCGCCTCCTTTTCCACGCCGTTTAACCTCACCTTCAGCTTGAACTCGTAGTTCATTCCGGCCACGACCTGTTGTTGCGCCGCCAGAATCCTGACCAGTTCCAGCCTCACGTCTTTCGCCGAACGGTCCGGCTGCAGTTCCTGATGTTCCGCCCGGAGGGCGAACACCGCGGCCGTGATCACCTCGTGATTGGTAACCGCCGCTGCCGACCAGCCGCCGTGGAGGGACGGTTGCGCCGGGCTGTTGCCGGGCAGCAGGGTGATGAACAGAATCAAACCGGTCAGGCCGGCGGTCAGAATTTTTTTCTTCATAGCTTCCAGCCGGGATTTTCTTCCTGCTATACAGAATTACAAGGAGAAACGTCTGTTTTGACCGGGAAGGGCGGCCGGGCCCGGGCCTGGGCGGGTAACACCCCATGGCAGCGGACCGACAAAGGAATTAATATGTGTAATTATGAAATCTAAATTATCGATTATTCTGGGCGCCGCGACGGCGTCGGCTTTGTCCCTGTCGGCGATGGCGCAACCGGCAGCAGTCATGGGGCCGGACCCCGCTCAACAAACTGCGGTGCTGCAGATGGTGGCAGAACGTGATGTTTTGCTGAAAAGCACGGCGCAGGTCAGCGATGTAATCGGCCTGCCGGTCGAAAGCCTGCAGCATGTCCCGCTGGGCCGGGTGAAGAATCTGGCCCTGGATTTAAGATCCGGGCGCATTGTGGAGGTGGTCATTGAATCGAGCGGCTTGACGGGGCCGGGCGGTCCGCTGACCGCCGTACCGCCCGGGGCGGTGCATCCGGATGCGACTTTAAAAACATTACAGTTGACCATCAGCCCGGAACAATTTGCGGCGGCGCCCCGGTTTGACGCCGCGCATTGGGCGGGGGAGACGCAGTCCAACCGCGTGACGCAGGCCTACACCTATTTTGGCGAACAACCTTATTTCGTCACGGGCTGGTCCGGGGACGGCTACCAGACAACGAACCGGAACGGCTCCAGCACCGGGCTGGGCGACCGCACGGTGGCACATGTCGAGGACCGGGAGCTGGCCCGCGTGACGAACAATCCCAACAACACGATCTCCATCGTGAAGCCGGATGGCTTGACCAGCAGGGATTATTACTCGGATGACCACAAGGCCATTGGCGCGTGGTCGGTATTGGGGTATGATGAATCCGCGAACAAACTGATGGGGATTTCGCTGCGGAACCAGCAGGGGGATAAGTTGGGCAAGGTGGAAAACATCATCGTGGATTTGAAGGCGGGGCGCATCGCGGCGGTCATCATCCGGTCCGACCGGTATCTTTGGACGGGCGGCATGTTGCACGCGGTTCCGGCCACCGAACTGCGCCTGAACAAGGACCATAATTCCCTGTTGTTGAATGTTGGGCGGGTGGAATTTTCCCAATCGCCGCACTTCGACATCTCGCAATGGCCGAATTACCCGTTGCCGGGATATGGTGCCGGGATTTATTCACCCTATAAGATCGAGCCTTATAACAATGACGACGCGCCGCGGCGCGAGGTGAATGTTCAATGAGCCGACCCGAACGGTCCCATCAGCAAGGCAACGAATCAGTATTCGTTGCCTTTTTTTATTTTATCGCATTTCCATCAAATATGTAGCGGGGCGGACCTGATGGAAAACGAGCCGGGGGGCGGGTTTCACCTGATGGCTGGCAGCGTCAGATGACGTATGATGGCGGCTATGAATACACCTATGAAAAACAAACTAATGATGGGAGGAACCTTGCTGTTGCTGGCGGCCATTCCGGCCGTGGCGCAGGATGAAACGAACACCAACCAGAAATCCATCTACCGGGCGAACGAGCTGTCCGTGGACGGATTCGGTTCGGCGTCGCTCGGGAAATATACCATCGACCACCTGTCCGGTGACCGCGTGTATAACAACACCCGGCTGGGTGGCGGGCTGGGGCTGGATTATTTCATCACCCGGTATATCGGCCTGGATGCGGAAGCGTATACGGAAAATGGTTCCCCCACGTTTGTCGACAGCGCCTCGGCCAACCTGCTGTTGCGGCTGCCCCTGGGGCAGAGCGGCTTCGCCCCGTACGCCCTGGGTGGCGCGGGTTATCGTTTTGATAATGTCAAGGCGGCGTTCGGGGAGTTTGGGGCCGGCATAGAATATCGTTTCACTCCGAACTGGGGAGTCTTTGTGGACGCCCGCGAGGTGGTGCCGACGGAAACCACCACTTATGGCCTGGCCCGGGCGGGTTTGAAATTTTCGTTTTAACAACGGGCTTCAACTTGACACCGGCGGCTGGTTCGCCGGTGCTTTTTTATGCCGGCGCCCGCCCGGCCGCCGCGGGTAGGGTTACACCCCATGGCAGGAAGGGCGGACCGGAGGTAAGGTAAGCACGTTGATTAAACAACCATTTACAAACAACAGAACCAAGACCATGAAAACCATCCAATCTTTAACGCTCGCGACCGTCGTGAGCTCCATGTTATTCACGACCGTTTCCCTGCGCGCGGCGGACACGGATAGCCGCATCGAGTCCACCGCCTCCTCCTCATACGTGTTCAAAACGTACCTAAAGGATGATTCCATCAGCATCTCGGCCAAGGACGGCGTGGTGACGTTGACGGGCACGGTGGCGGATGATTCGCACAAGTCGATGGCGGAAAACACAGTGGCGAGCCTGCCGGACGTCAAGAGCGTGGACAATCAACTGACGGTCAACGGGGCGCAGCCGACCGAACATTCGGACACGTGGATCAACTGGAAGGTGAAGACTACGCTGTTGTTCCACCGGGATGTGAGCTCGACGGGCACGACGGTCTACGTGAATGATGGCGTGGTCACTCTGCAGGGCGTGGCCAGCAGCGAGGCGCAGAAGGAACTCACGGGCGAATACGCCAAGGACATCGACAACGTCAAGGAAGTCAAGAATGACATGACGGTGGCGGCGACGCCAACGGCGCCGGACGCGACGGTGGGTGACAAGGTGGATGACGCCTCGATCACCGCCGAGGTGAAGTCGGCGCTGTTCACGCACCATTCGACGAGTGCCATCCATACGGCGGTATCCACGACGGATGGCGTGGTCACGGTCAGCGGCATCGCCAAAAATGATGCGGAAAAGAGCCTGGTCACCAAGCTGGCGTCGGACATCAATGGCGTGACCAGCGTGATCAACAACATGTCGGTGGCGGTGCCCGTGGCCGTCAACTAAACCCAAAACAATTGGCCGGCGGGTGGGTTTGCCACCCCGGCCGTTTTTAAAGATTATTTTTTATGTCCTGTAACACCAATTCCGTGGTGGCGATTTTCAAGTCGCACATCGAGGCCGAAACGGCGGTCAAGGAACTGCAGCATTCTGGTTTCGACATGAAGAAGCTTTCGATCGTGGGCCGGGACTATCACACGGATGAACAAGTGATCGGCTACTACAATGCCGGCGACCGCATGAAGTACTGGGGAAAACTGGGGGCGTTCTGGGGCGGTTTTTGGGGTCTGCTGTTCGGCTCGGCGTTCTTCATCGTGCCTGGGGTCGGGCCGCTGGTCATGGCGGGGCCGATTGTGGGCTGGCTGGTCGGGGCGCTGGAAGGTGCCGTGGTGGTCGGCGGGCTCAGCGCGCTGGGCGCGGGCCTCTATGGAATGGGCATTCCCAAGGACAGCATCGTGCAATATGAAACGGCGCTGAAAAGCGGCAAATATGTGGTGATCGCCCATGGTTCGGCCGAGGAGGTCATCCATGCCCGGGCAATCATCAGCCGCACCAACCCGGAGGCGCTGGCCGAACACGCCCCGGCGCTGCTGGAAGCAAAAGAATGCACGGCTGTGGCCGCCTGAACCCCATCAAACTTATGTTATATACCATTGCCATGGTGCTCATCGTTTTGTGGCTGCTGGGTCTGGTGACCGGCACGGTGTTGGGCGGTTTCATTCACATTCTCCTGGTCATCGCCATTGTGCTGGTGCTACTGCGGGTGATTTCGGGACGCAGTCCGGTTTGATGATGAAGCCGGTTAATTAAATCACAAATCCATTAAAAACTTATGAATCCAAAAAATATTATCTCCGCCATCCTCATCACCTTGGGCATCGTGGTGCTGATTTATTCCGGCCTCCGCTTCACGACGCCGGGCAAGCCGGTGGAGATCCTGGGCACGAGCATTGCCACGACGGACAGCCATTTTATCCCGCCGACGGCGGGGGCAATCATGCTGGTGGGCGGGGTCATCCTGCTGGCCATCAGACCGCGCGGGGTTTAAGCGCGAACAATTAATGCATTCGTGGGCGCCGTTGGTGTCCATTTGACTGCATCGCCCGGCGAATACAATTCCTCCTGTATTCGCCGGGTTTTACTTTATCAGGGTAGGGAAACACCCCATATGCCTGGCCGCCGAATTGCTGTATAATTCGTGCAAAGTAATTAATGGCAGGCAATGATTTCGCTCCCATCCCGGGAGACGCCGGATGACATATTTTAAAAAAATGAGCCAATGGTCACACCGCTATGAGGCGGCGTTGGGCCGGCACCTGAGAGAGGGGGCTAAGGCGGGCCTGGCAGCGGCGGCGGGACTGGGCCGGCAGGCGGTCAGCCTGCAACTGGAAACGGCGGAGCTGGCGCGGATGCACGAACAGGCCATGCTGAAATTGGAGCCGGCCCGGATGAAGCGTTTGGCGGTCAGCCGGGCGCAGGCGTTTTTCACCAAGGCGCTCACGCCGATTGTCAAAACGCATCGGGCCGCCCGGGAGAGCCAATTAACACTCAACCGGTTGACCGGGATGCTGGGCCGATGCACGGGCCGGCTGACCACCGCCAACCGACGGCTGAAAGCCGGCATGCTGCTGCAGCGCAAGGTGGAGCAAACCTTGAAAATTGCGGGGCAGGACCATGCGCGGTTGCTGAAGGAGTCCAACCGGCTGCAGGCCGGGTTCCGGCAGCTGACCCACCAGGTGCTCGCGGCCCAGGAGGTGGAACGAGACAAGCTGAGCCATGAACTGCAGGATGAAGTCGCCCAAACCTTGCTGGGCATAAACGTGCGCCTGCTGACTTTGAAGCAAAAGGCCCGGACGGACACCAAGGGCTTAAAGAAAGATATTGCCAGCACCCGGCAATTAGTGACACGTTCGGTTAAATCGGTACAGAGGGTGGCGACCAGACTGGGACGAACATGATAGCCAAATTTTCTAAGCGATATCAAAAAGCCCTGCAGGCGCACTTAAAAACCGGTGGGCAGACTGGTTTGCACCCCGATGGCGGCTGGGGCAAGCAGGCGCTGGCCGCCGGCATGCAAACCCTGGACCTGGCCAAGCTGCACGAGAACATCCTGGTGAACGTGGTGCTGCCGCACACCCCGTCGCCGCAACGCGCCCAAGTGATCCGCCAGGCCGGTGTTTTTTTTAGCTCGGCCATCACGCAGGTCGAAAAGGCCCGGCCCGGGGGGGACACTGCGGATCACCTGAATAAAATCGTGAAAATGCTGAGCCAGCGCACGGTGGAACTGGCCGCCTCGAATGTGGCCCTGCAACTGGAAATCGTCCGGCGTCAGGCCGTGGAGGGTGCGCTCAAGAAGAGCGAGCATCATTACAGCCGGCTGCTGGCGGAGTCGGACCGGCTCCAGCACCAGTTGCGGCAGTTGTCGCGCCAGACCTTGCAGGCGCAGGAGGAGGAGCGCCGGGAGATCAGCCGGGAACTCCATGATGTCATCGCGCAGACGCTGACGGGGATCAATGTCCGGCTGGCCGCGCTGGGCAAGGCGTCCGCGCTCAACACGAAGGGGCTGGACAAGAACATTGCCCGGACACGGAAGCTGGTCGAGAAGTCGGTGGAGATCGTGCATCGGTTCGCCCGTGAATTGCGGCCGGCCGTGCTGGATGATCTCGGCCTCATCCCGGCGCTGCATGCGTTCATGAAAAATTTCACGACCCGCACCGGAGTGCATACGGAGTTGTCGGCCTTTGCCGGGGTGGAGCACCTGGAGATGACGCGGCGCACGGTGCTGTTCCGGGTCGTGCAGGAGGCGCTCACGAATGTCGGCCGCCATGCCAAGGCCAGCCGGGTGACGGTGCGGCTGAAACAAATTCCCGAGGGCGTGAGCATGACGATTGCGGACAACGGCAAATCCTTCAGCCTGGACCGCACCTTGCTTGCCAACGGCGGCAAACGTCTGGGCCTGCTGGGCATGCGGGAACGGCTGGAAATGGTCGGGGGCAAATTCAGCGTGGAATCTGTTCCGGGCCGGGGCACGACGATTTTTACGCAAATTCCCTCGGGCAAAGCCTCCAAAACTAAACTTTTATGACCATGACACCGATCACTGTTCTGCTGACGGAAGACCACACCATTGTGCGTGAGGGTTTTCGCAACATGCTGGAGCTGGAGAAGGATCTCCAAGTTGTCGGCGAAGCCACGAATGGCCGCGAGGCCATCGCCCTGGCCATGAAACTCCGGCCGGACGTGGTGCTCATGGACATCGCCATGCCTTTGCTTAACGGCCTGGAGTCGACCCGGCAGATCCTCAAGGTGCTGCCCAAGATGCGGGTGCTCATGCTCTCAGCGCACAGTGATTATGCCTATGTGCAAAATGCCATTGAGTCCGGGGCCGCCGGCTTTCTGCTGAAACAAACCTCCGCCCATGAGGTCTGCCGGGCGATCCGCGAAGTTCATGCCGGCCGGACCTTTTTCAGTCCGGCCATATCCAAACAGCTTACCCATCAGAAATCGTTGGACCGGAACGGCCAGCCATCGAAAGCCGCCGCCCACCTGACCTCCCGGGAAATGGAAGTGCTCCAACTGATCGCCGAAGGCAAGGCCAACAAGCAAACGGCGTCGGAACTGGGCATCGGCATCAAGACGGTGGAGAAACACCGTGAGCACTTGATGGAGAAACTGGACATCCATGACACGGCCGGGCTGACCCGCTATGCCATCGGCGCCGGCATCATTGAGAGCAGCGTGCAAGTGACCATTATTTAACATGAATCTGGACCGCCTCGCCTTCTGGCTGACAGTGGCGGGAACCATCTGCTGGGGCGTTTGTTTTTGGTGGATGAACCGGATTTCCAACAAACAAAACGCCCTGCTGACACAGTTGCGTGAACAGGGCCAGCGCATTGAGAGGTTGTCCAAGGTCGAACATGACCTGATCAAGGAAGTGCATCCGCAGGTGAATGAAATCAAGGATGGGCTGCAGGAGATGATGGCGGTGGTGAAGGAGAATTTGGAGGGTCCCCACGCCACCCCGCCCAAAGCGGGCAAAAGCCAGCCGGCCCGGCGGAAATGGCTTTGGCGCGGGTGAGACTGCCAGTCATGGGGAAAACACCCCATGGCACCATCTATGGTTTCATGCTTTCCTCACGGCATGGAAACGCCGCGTTTTTTTTGCCCCGCACCTTGGATTCCCCATTCGCCGCCGCCCGGCGCGGGTCGGGTTCGAATCCCCGTCAGTTGGTGGGTGGAAGAATTCAAGGTCATAAAAGTCCGGAACCAGCAGGTCGGGTCGGTCGTGACCATGAGTGCTACAGAGGTTCCCATCAGCCGTTTTGTGAAAAGTTGTTTGGTGGTTTTGCTGGTCTTGAGTCTCCCACTGTTCGCCCAGGCGCAACCATCCGTGGCCAGTTCCCAGAAGTTACCGGTGGCGCAGACGGTGGTTTTGCCCAAGTCGGTGCCCGACCCCATCGAGCCGTTCAATCGGGCGATGTGGGCGTTCAACAAGGGGCTGATGACCGCTGCCATCAAGCCGACCAGCCGGGCTTACCGGTTTTTGATCGTGAAACGGGTCCGGGTTTGCATCGGTAATTTTGGCCGAAACCTCACGTATCCGGGCCGGTTGATCAATAATCTGCTCCAAGAAAAATGGGTCGGTGCCAAGAATGAATCCTACCGGTTTGTTTGTAACACGACGGCGGGGGTGGCGGGATTCTTCGATGTGGCGACGAAATGGAAGATTCCAAAATCAGATGCGGATTTCGGCCAGACATTCGGCCAGTGGGGCTGGCAGCCGGCATGCTTCATCATGCTGCCGATTTTTGGTCCGAGCAACGAGCGGGATACGGTGGGGCTGGCGGCCGACACGGCCGCAAATCCGCTCCTCTATATCGCCCCCTACAGCCTGGACATAAACAATCCGCTGACTTATCTCGGCCCGTATTCTTATTTCACCTATGCGGACATGTATAACAACATGTCCGACACGGTGGATGAGTACGTGCGCTTCAGCCAGGCCGAGCCGGATCCTTATTCGGAGATCCAATATGCCTGGACCTTTGCGCGGGCGAACCGGGTGGCGGATTATGAGGTGAAGGGCCGGTCCGACCCGGCCTCGCTGGAAACCATCCAATCGGTTTTCTTCACCTTCCAGGACCCGGAATTTCCGGATCGGGGCACGACCGGGTCCGCGTTGATTCCAGCGACCGGCCGGCATTTGAAGTTCACCTACTGGCTGCAACCGGGCCGGGCGCCGGTGGTGTATATCATTCCCGGACTGGGCTCGCACCGGCTGGCCCAGACGTCGCTGGCATTGGCGGAGTTGGCGTATCGCCACGGCTTCTCGGCCGTGAGCGTGAGCAGTCCGTTCAACCCGGAATTCATGGAGCAGGCTTCCACGGCGGCGCTGCCGGCATATCTGCCGGTGGACGGCCATGACCTGCACGTCGCCCTCACGGAGGTGGATCGCCGCCTGCAGGCGATATATCCGGGCCGGCTGGGCGGCCGCGAATTGATGGGCTATTCCATGGGGGCGTTCGACGCCTTGTACATCGCCGCGACCGCGCCGACCAATCAGCTGCCGCTGGTCCACTTTGACCGTTACCTGGCCATCAATACGCCGGTCCGGTTGTTTCACGGGGTGGCGAAGCTGGATGAATTTTACCAGGTCCCCATGGGCTGGCCGGCCACCGAACGAACGGATAACATCCAAAACACCTTCCTGAAGGTGGCGGCCCTGAGCCAGACCACCCTGACGCCGAAAACCACCTTGCCGTTCGATGCGATCGAATCCAAGTTCCTCATCGGCCTGACGTTCCGGCTCGCCCTGCGAGATATCATTTACAGCAGCCAGCGGCGAAACAATCAGGACGTCCTGCAGCACAACTTGTGGAGTTACCGGCGGAACCCGGCGTATCAGGAGATTCTCCAATATTCCTACCAGGATTATTTTGATAAATTTGCGATTCCTTATTATCAAGGCCGGGGCTTGGCCGGGCCGGTGGCCGGCACGCTGGAAAACGCCGGGAATCTGCGGACGTATTCAACCGGCTTGCGCGCCAACCCGGACATCCGCGTGATCGTCAATCGAAACGACTTTCTGCTGGCGGATGAGGACCTGGCCTGGCTGCACGACACATTTGGCACCAACCAGCTGACCGTCTTCCGGCAGGGCGGGCACCTGGGCAATCTGTCTAATCTCACCGTGCAAAAGTGTGTGGTGGCCGCCCTGGCGGGACTGCCGTCGCCCCTTCTGCCTCCTGCCCTTAATCCCTAAAAATACAAACTAAAATAAAATGAAAACTATCCTATTACTCAGCGGCGTCCTCTTGCTCCTCGGCACCTCCGGATGCATCGTGGCCGGAGACGACCGACACCGGCACGATCGCGACCATGGGGCGGTGATCGTCGGTCCGCCGGCTGTCATCGTGGAATAATTCACAACCCGCCGCGCCGGCAACGTGAAAATTTCCTGCGACCGAATTCCCCTGGCGACCAAGCTGGCCATCACGGCTTTCCTGGTCGTGCTGATTCCGGCTTACTGGAACACCTGCGGGCCGGCGAATTTTTTGCGGTTTTGTGACACCGCCCTCCTGCTCACCGTGGCGGGGATATGGCTGGAAAGCCCGCTACTCATCAGCATGTGCGCCGTGGGCATTCTGCTGCCACAATGTCTCTGGCTGGCGGACTTTGGCGGCAAACTGTTCGGCCTCCATCTCCTGTCGCCGGCCCCATACAGTTTTGCGCCCGGGACGGTCTGGCTTACCTGGGGACGTTCACTGTTTCATGGCTTGCTTCCCCTGTTGCTGGTCTGGCTGTTGTTCCGCCTGGGTTATGACGGGCGGGCGTTGCGGGCGTGGTCCGGTCTGGCGGCGGTGCTGCTGCTGGCCAGCTATTTCTTCACCCTGCCGGCCGGGGCGCATCCGGCCGATCCCAACACGCCGGTCAATCTCAATTACATTTACGGTTTCAATGACCGGCGTCCGCAGGCATGGATCAACCAGAATTTATATGTGATCCTGTGGTTTGGCGTCCTGTGGCTCACGGCTTTTCTCCCCACGCATCTGGTTTTGCGAAACATCTTTGCGGTGCGATCCCCGGCGACCCGCCGGAGGCTGCCGGTGCAATTGCAGTAACGCCGGTTTTGCGCGCCCCGCATCGGGGTGGCCGGTCATCGTTAAGGGGTGCATACAGTGTGTGGGTATACCCCATGGCAAGTCATGAGGCCGGCCGGATATGCTCGCGATAGTCATCAAAACCACATCAACCAAATTATAAATCATATATGTCCCTCATTAATCTGCTGGTCACCCTGATTGTCATCGGCGTGCTCCTCTGGTTGGTCAACACCTATATCCCGATGGACGGAAAAATTAAAAAAATTCTGAACGTCGTCGTGGTGATCTGCGTGGTCGTCTGGCTGTTGTCGGCTTTCGGTGTGCTGGGGCACGCGCATGACATCCAAGTGCCGCAGATCCATTAATAGAGCGCGGGCAGGCCGGTCTCTTTGACGGCCGGGTTACACCCCATGGCCGTGCCCCTTCTGCGGGGGTAAATTGATTTCTGATGAAGACAAACATTTACACAAAAACATTAAATCAAACTTTGAAGACCAGCTGGTCCCGGGCCGTCCTGCTGTCAACGGCGGCCGGCGGACTGTTGATCCTGTCGGGCTGTGTGATCCGGCCGTATGGCGAGGTGGGCTTTGAAGCACCGGTCGTGACGGTGGCGCCCGCCGTGGAAGTGGAGCCGGTCATGGTTCCCGAGACCTATGCCTGGGATGGCGTGGAATTCGTCGGCCTGGTGGGGGACCAGTATTTCTATCTGGGACCGAACCATGTCTGGCTGGCCGCCGGACCGGATCGGATCGCATTTTTTCACGGTTGGGAAGGCGGACATCCGGACTGGCGCAACCATGCCACGCGCAATGTTTCGTATCGCCAAGATGCCCGGGGCCGCACGCAGCCGCAGCGGGATGACAGACGTGACGACAAGCGGAACTGAATTAACAGCGTAGAAAATAAACCCGGTTGGTCCAATCCCAACGGGTCGGAACTTGGGCGAGTATTTGGATGGGGCAGGTGTGTTTGTTATGGTCATGGCTCCGGGGGCTTCCCCCCGGGCTTTAAACTGCAGGCTTTCTGCCCGCAGAACAGATTTTCGCTGGTGTGTTAAAGGGAGGAGTGTTATTTCCACTTGCAGCCAGCGTAATCATGAATTTAACCGCCATTTTTAAGATCCGGATTTTTCGGCGGCTATTTTTATTGTTGGGGGCGGGGCTGGGGCTGGGGGCGGGCGTTTGTACGGCGGCGACGAATGGGCTGACACAGGGGGTATATGTGTGGCAACGGGACTGGAATGAGCCGGTCCGCACGGCGGTCGCTGCGCATGCGGGGCAATTCCAGGAGGTGGTGGCACTGACGGCAGAGGTTTCCTGGCAGCAGGGTCAGCCGAAGGTGGTGCCAGTGGCGTTGGATTATGCGGCCCTGAAGGCGGCGGGGACGCCGGTCGGACTGGCATTGCGGATCGGGCCATATCCGGGTCTGCCCACGAGACCGGCGGCCACGAACGGGTTGGCGGCGGGGTTTATGGCCGGGTTGGCGGCGGGATTGGTGGCGGAAGTGGCCGCACACGGGCTGGCGGTGGGCGAGCTGCAACTGGATTTTGATTGTGCGTCGTCGCGGCTGGACGGGTATCGCGCGTGGGTGGAGGTGATCCGGCGACGGGTGGCACCGGTGCCGGTGGTCATCACGGTGCTGCCGGACTGGCTGAAGCAACCGGCGTTTGGCCGGCTGGCGGCGGCGACGGACGGTTATGTGTTGCAGGTGCATTCGCTGACGGCACCGGCGGGCGTGGCTGCGCCGTTCACCTTGTGCGATCCGGCGGCGGCGCGGCGGGCGGTGGTGCTGGCCGGGGAATTTAAGGTGCCTTTCCGCGTGGCGCTGCCGACTTATGGCTATGTACTGGCGTTTGACCGGGCAGGCAAATTGATCGGGTTATCGGCGGACGGCCCGGCGCGGGACTGGCCGGCGGACGCGCAATTGCGGGAGGTGCGCACGGACCCGTCGGCGATGGCAGGGCTGGTGCGGTTATGGGCAACGAATCATCCGGCCACGCTCCGCGGCATTCTCTGGTACCGGCTGCCGGTGGCGACGGACGGTTTGAACTTGCGCTGGCCGACGGTGGCGGCAATGATGGCCGGACAGCCGCCGCAGCCGCACACTCAGGCAGTGGCGGTCCGGACGTCGTCAGGGCTGACGGAAATCCACTTGGTGAACGATGGCGAACTGGACCTCACCGGGCCGGTGGGGGTGGCGGTCCACTGGGCGGACGCCCGGTTGGTGGCGGGGGATGGCATTGGCGGTTTTGCACTGGCCGAGGACGGACCGGTGGCGGCTCGTTGGCAGAACCCGCGGCCCGGTTTCCGGCTGCTGGCGGGCGAAACGCAAACAATCGGCTGGTTGCGGCTGAGTGATGATGGTGAGGTGCAATGTGAGGTTGTCAAAAATTGAGGCGCTGTGCCTTGGTGTGATTTTTCTGGGGGCCGTCCGGCTGCCGGCGTGCGGGCCGGATTTTCCCAACAACCTGCTGGATCGCGGTGACCAAGCCGTGCTGGACGCGCCGGTGGCGGATTTCATCCGGGAATTGGAACGTATGAAACTGGCGGCGGCGGAATTTCTGGCGGTGACGTCTACGAACACGTACGCGCAACAAACCGCCAACTTGGAACTGACGGATCTGCAGGCGACGTTGCAGGCGGAAGGCCGGCCGGCCGCTGAGACGGCGCGGATCATGGCCGCGTTCACCGGGGAGCGCACGAAGCTTCAGACGTATGTGGATGCGTGGGAAGCTTGGAAAAATTCCGCGCCATGGGAGTGGAGTGCTGCGGACACTAACATGATTCGCGGCCGGCCGCCAGAGCCGCCGCCGAAGTTCCCCGAATTTGCAGCGGTGGCGGGATTGCCGGCGGAATTTGCTGATTATTTTGCGGGGGCGGTGAGCTGGAAAAATCCAGGGACGACCAATTCGGCCGATGCGCGCGTGCCGTGGGAACGGGTGTTGCAATTGCCGGCGGCACAGCGGCATTTTGAATCCACATGGGCGGCGTTCATGCTGGGGAAGTCGTGGGTGCCCGAGGATCCGGCCCGGGCCCGGGCGTATTTTGAACAGGTACGGGTGCTGGCACGGCAGGGGTTTGCGGATGCGGACGGGCTGGCAGTGGCTGGCGAGGGTTTGGAAGCGCGACTGAATCTCAAGGAACGGCAGTTTGGTCCGGCTCTGGACCTTTATCTGGAGCAATTGAGAGGCGGCGATTCCTCGGCGGATCAATCGTTGGCGTATGTGGTCCAGAAGGCGTTCAGCCAGAACGACGCCGGGATATTGCCCGGACTGGCGGGCCAGACCAACGCGCGGCGGGTGGTCACGGCCTTTTTGATTTCACGGGCATGGTCGGAGGAGCCAGGGCCGACGCGGGCTGAAGAGGCGGCCCGGTGGCTGGCGGCGGTGGCGGCGGCGGGGGTGACAGATGTGGAATCGGCGGAAGAACTGGCATTGGCGGCGTATCAAACGGGGCACTGGGAGGATGCGCAGCGGTGGGTGAACCGTGCGCCGGATTCGCCAGTGGCACAATGGTTGCAGGCCAAGCTGTTGCTGCAGTCGGGCCAAGTGCGTCAGGCGGGGGCGTTGCTGGCCAAGGTGGCGCGCCGGTTTCCAGTGCTGGACAGCTCCACGAATGCGCCGCCGGCGCTGGCAGATGATCTGACGATGCCGCGTAATGATGATGTTTCGGAAAACCTGAACCTGCCCCGGCAGGTGCTGGGCGAACTGGGGGTCTTTCATCTGGCCCGGCGCGAATACACCGAGGCGCTCGACGCGCTGGTCCGCGCGGGTTATTGGTCTGACGCGGCGTATGTGGCGGAGCGGGTGCTGACGGTGGAGGAATTAAAGGATTATGTGGACCGCAACTGGCCGGCGGCGGCCGCTCCGGCCAATGCCGACGAGCAACCAGAGCAGACGGTGCGCGACCAGATCCGGTATCTGCTGGGCCGGCGGCTGGCACGGATGACTTTCAATATGGAGGGGGATGGGATGAAGCCGGGCCCGCGACGCGAACCGCCGCTCGACCCGGCGGCACGGCCATATTATCCGGCGGAATGTCAGGCCGAGTTTGACCTGCTGCAGCAGGCGTTGCAGACGGGCCGGGACACGTCGCTTACGGCCATGCAGCGGGCGGCGGCGCTGGTGTCGGCCGCATATCAGGTGCGGACCAACGGCATGGAACTGCTGGGCACGGAAGAGGACCCGGACTGGCCGGGGGTCTCGGCGAACACACGGACGAATGATCAGGTCAAGCTTCTTGGTCCCAGTGCGGACGAGCTGCGGCGCGTGGCGGAACATGGCGTGGCACCGGAGCTGCGTTATCATTATCGCTATAATGCGGCCCAACTGGTGCTGGCCGCGGCCCGGCTGATGCCGGACGATACGGACACCACCGCACAGTTGCTGGACACCGCCGGTTCGTGGGTCAAATATCTCGATCCGGCCCGGGCGGATGTGATCTACAAGACGCTGGTGCGGCGCTGCCGCCACACGGAGATTGGCAACGAGGCGGACGCGATCCGGTGGTTCCCGGAACTGGATGCGGCGGGTCATCCATTCCCGTATAAGCCGCACGGCAAGCTGCTGGCGTCCTCCGACCGGCTGGATTACATCCAGATGTTCAACCGTCAGGAGGGCTGGGCGCTCAACGGACGGACTAATTTTCCAACGAATGATTGGCGCTATTTGAACAACGCCATCCTACGGACGACGAACGGCGGACAAACGTGGGCGGTGGTGCTGCGGGCGCAGGCCCGGGCGCGGGTGACGGCATTTTTCTACGACGCGGACACGGCCTGGGCAACCTCGGTATATGATGAAGACACGAACATTACCGTCCTGAAGACGCGCAGCGGTGGCGGCTCATGGGCCCACGGTGGATTTTTCCAGACCGCGCCGATCCAGAACGCCCATTTGTTATTTAAAGATTCCTACACCGGCTGGCTAATGCTCATCCCGGACCACGGCATGAGCACGTTCCCGGGCGACCTGTACCATACGGGCGATGGCGGAACATATGGCGGGGATGAATGGCAGGCGGTCAACCACACCGGTAACTGGCCGGATGCAGATGATGATACCAATGCGGCGGACGACTTTGCCGCGCCGCACCCGTCCCTGCCCTGCGGCGGCTCGGTGACGTGGCGGGACATGACGAACGGCTGGCTGCTGGGCTCGATGAGCACCACCTCGCCGGACCATTTGTTCGCTACCGTCGATGGCGGTCAGACGTGGCAGTTGCAGACGTTGCCGGTGCCGGCCATGTTGTCGGTCGGAAAGATGGTGCCCGACAACCTGCCGCAATTTTTCCCGTCCGCCGGCTCGGCGGGCATCGTCAGCGCGGGGTTCCTGCCGGAGGATGTGTATGATACAAATCATTCCGAGGTGATCTACAGGACGTCGGACGGCGGTGTGACCTGGCGGCCAACCACGCCGGTAAAAAATGGTGGCGTGTCATGCTTCCTTTCGGCCCTGGAAGGCTGGCTGTGGAGTCAGGCACCAGTCCATGGCGTGTTGCAGCATACGGTGGATGGCGGAAACACGTGGACGCCGGTGACGGAAGTCGGGGGTCTGGCATCCGGCCTGACACAGCGGGACCGTATCTTGCAACTGGATTTTGTGGATGCGCAATACGGCTGGGCGCTGATCCAACAATGGTCCGCGGACTATCCGGCCCGGCTGCTACAGACGACCGATGGCGGGATGACGTGGCGCAAACTGCCGTGAGCGTGTTCGCTCGTGTGATAACATGTTTACAAATCTACCGGGCTCTGACAATCGTTGTGGGAATAGCCGGCATTGTGAATATTATACGAACCAAACTCGCCATGGGCTGGCAGTCTGGTTGTACGGCCTGTTGCCGGCGGGTGAGACACAAACAATCGGCCGGTTACGGCTGAGTGATGATGGTGAGGTGCAATGTGAGATCAATAAAAATTGAGGCGCTATGCTTCGGTATGATTTTTCTGGAGGCCATCCGGCTGCCGGCGTGCGGACCGGATTTTCCGAACAACCTGCTGGATCGCGGCGACCAGGCGGTGCTGGATGCGCCGGTGGCGGATTTTGACCGCGAACTGGAACGCATGAAACTGGTGTCGGCAACGACCCATGCGGCCCCGGTGATCGCCGGCCAAAATTTCAATGACCAGACCAGTGAGGCCGAAATCACCGATCTGGCCGCCGCGCTCAAACGCGAAAAGATTTCCAGCGAACTGGCGACCGCCATCTTGCAAGCGCACCTTGCCCAACGGATGAAACTGAATGCGTATCTGGCGCAGTTGCAGCAGTTGACCAACACCAATGCGCCGCCGATGTTTCCAGCCGTGGCGGTCACGCCGATGTTGCCGCCGGAATTCGCGGAATATTTTGCGGGGGCCATGGCCTGGCACAAGGGTGACAACCTGTGGGACGCCCGTAATCACTGGGAAAACATCCTGGAATTGCCGGCGCAGGCACGGCATTTTAAATCCATCTGGGCCGCCTATATGCTCGGTCAATATTACGAGCGGAATCCGGAACAAATCGCCGTTACCAACGCGGCCATGCTCTATTTTGAGGAGGTCCGGGCGTTGGCCAAAGCCGGCTTTGCCGATTCGGCCGGCCTGGCCACGGAAAGCCTGGGGGCCGAGGCGCAACTTTATCTGCGCCAAAATGATTACGAGCGCGCCATCGAGCTTTACCTGGAACAATTCGCCGGTGGTGGCTACGGCTCGGTGGAATCGCTGCGGGTGGCCGCCGCCCGCGCCCTGGCCGGCACCAACAGCACCGGCACTTCCTTGGAACGGCTGGCGCTTAATCCTCGCACGCGCGGCGTCATCACGGCATATTTGATTTCCAGGAGCCCGTATACGGACCTGACAGCGGCGGAAAATGATCCTGACGCCAGGCAATCTTTTGACCGTACGACGGCGTGGCTCAATGCCGTGGAAGCCGCCGGGGTCAAGGATATGGATTCCGCCGGGCAACTGGCGCTGGCGGCCTATCAGACCGGCCGCTGGGATAATGCGCAACGCTGGATCAACCGCGCCGGCCGTGAGCCGGTGGCGCAATGGTTGCAGGCGAAGCTGTTCCTGCGGGCCGGGAACATCGCCGGGGCGGCGAATTTGCTGGGCAAGTTAAGCCGCCAATTTCCGACTGAACCGGCGGGCGACGAGACGCCGGCCAGTTTCCCGAACAGTCTGACGATGGAGGACGGGACCGATAACGGGAACATTCCGATTGGCCGCCAGGTATACGGTGAACTGGGCGTCCTGCATCTGGCCCGCCGCGAATACACCGAATCGCTGGATGCGTTGTTGCGTTCGGGTTATTGGATGGATGCGGCGTATGTGGCTGAACGGGTGCTGACGGTGGTAGAATTGAAAAAATATGTGGACCGCAACTGGCCGCCGGTCAGCACCCCTGAACCGCGTCCCCGGGATGTCACCGTCAATCCCTTGTTGGACCATCTCATCCCGGCTGCGCCGGAAATGTCGGTGCGCAACCAAATCCGTTATCTGCTGGCCCGCCGGTTGGCCCGGCTGGATACAGATGCCACCAACGGCGTCTTTCTGGCAAGTTCCAATCACCTGGCGCAAACGACCGGAGTGGCGCTCGTTCCGCCGCCCAATCTGGCGGCGCGACCGTATTACCCGGCCGAATGGCGGACGCAATTTGACACGCTGCGGGGCGCCATGCTGACCGGCCGGGACACATCGCTGACGGCCACGCAACGGACGGCGGCGCTGCTGACAGCCGCGTTCATCACCCGCACCAACGGCATGGAACTGTTGGGCACGGAATTAGAACCCGACTGGCATGTCCACGACGGCGAATATGCCGAAGGTGTCTCGGTGGACTCGCGCACCAATGGCAACCCCCGGCTGCTGGCTCCCGGACAGGAAGAACTCCGGCACGCCCAGCTGAACGATGTGGAACCGGCGGTGCGTTTTCATTATCGGTTTCTGGCCGCCGCGCTGGCGTTTGAAGCCGCCCGGCTGATGCCGGACAACGATGAGGCGACGGCCTGGGTGCTCTGGACCGCCGGCACGTGGATCAAGAACCGGGATGCGGTTCTGGCCGATGTCTATTACAAGGCGCTGGTCCGGCGCTGCCGCCACACGGAGATTGGCAGCGAGGCGGATGCGATAAGATGGTTCCCGGATCTGGATGCGGCAGGCCATCCGTTCCCGTATAAGCCGCGCACCAAGATGCTGGCACCTTCCGACCGGCTGGATTACATCCAGATGTTCGACCGTCAGGAAGGCTGGGCGCTCAACGGGCGGACTGATTTTCCGACGAATGACTGGCGATATTTGAATAACGCCATCCTACGGACGACGAACGGCGGGCTCACGTGGGCGGTGGTGTTGCGGGCGCAGGCCCGGGCGCAGGTAACGGCATATTTTTACGACGCGGACACGGCCTGGGCGACTTCAGTATATGATGAAGACACGAACATCATCGTCCTGTCGACCAGCGACGGCGGCCGCTACGGTTGGGATGACCGCGGATTATACCAGACCGCGCCAATCCAGGACGCCCAGTTGTTCTTCAAAGATGCCGGCACCGGCTGGCTGATGGTCATCCCGGACCATGGCATGAGCACGTTCCCGGGCGAACTATATCATGCCGGAGGTGGCTGGTATGGCGGAGGGGACTGGCAGTTGGTCAACCGCACCGGAAACTGGCCGAATGCAGATGATGACACCAATGCGGCGGATGAATTTGCCGCGCCGCATCCATCCCTGCCCTGCGGCGGTTCGATGACGTGGCGGGACGCCACCAACGGCTGGCTCCTGGGCTCGATGGCCACCACCACGCCGGACCATTTATTCGCTACCGGCGATGGCGGTCTGACGTGGCAGTTGCAGACGTTGCCGGTGCCGGCCACGTTGCCGGCCGGAAAAATGGTGCCCGACACTCTCCCGCAATTTTTCCCGTCCGCCGGCCCGGCGGGCATCGTCAGCGCGAGGTTCCGGCCGGAGGATGTGAATGACACGAATAACTACGAGGTGATCTTCACGACGACGGATGGCGGGGTGACCTGGCAGTCGACGGTGCCGGTGAAAAATGGCGGGGTGTCGTGCTTTCTCTCGGCGCATGAAGGCTGGCTGTGGAGCCAGGACCCGGCGTATCACCAGCCGTGGACGGCGCCGGTCAACGGCGTGCTATTCCATACGGTGGACGGCGGGACGACCTGGACACCGGTGACGGCCGCCGGGGGGTTGGCCAGCGGCCTGACCCAGCGGGACCGGCTGTTGCAACTGGACTTTGTGGATCCGGAATACGGCTGGGCGTTGATCCAACAATGGAACGTGAATTATCCGGCCCGGCTGATGCAAACGACCGACGGCGGGGTGACATGGCACAAGCTGCCGTGAGGGCATACGTGCGCCTGACAACTTTTTTACAATTCCTTTACCGGCCTCTGACAATCGCTGCCGGGGAAACCGCCATCGTGAAAATCATGCGAACCAAATTTATAATCGGGCTGGCGCTCTGTTTGGGCGGCCTGGTGCCGGCGGCTTTTGCTGATGAGCCCACGTCGGCGCGGTTTGAGCAGATGGCCACAAATTACAGTCATTTCTCGCTGGAGACGATCATCAAGAACCGGCCGCTCCGGCTGTGGGGCGAGTTCGAAGAACCCAAACCGGGCACGGGCGGACTGGGCCGATGGTTGCCGAATCCGCTGGTGGAGGAACAAAACCGGCTGGTGCAGGAATTGCGGAGCCTGGATGGGGACCGGGCGGCGCTGGCGAAGCTGTTGAAGCATCCGGATGCGCGGGTGCGCACGCTGGCACTGGGGGCGCTGTTTCAGCGCGAGGACGGCCATGATCTGCCGTTGCTGGCCGGGTTGATCGATGATCCGGCGTTCACGTATACCAACCTGCATGACTCCATGAGTCAAGGCGGCGGGCCACCACCGCTGTCAGAGGTGGAAAATACGCTGACGGTCGGGCAGGTCGCGCGGGAGATGCTGGCTTATTGGGGCGTGGCGCATGATGGGCAGACCGTGCGGATGGGTTATGGCGACGGGTTTGACGCGGGCATCACCAAGAATGATTTCGCCGCGTACTGGCAGAAATACGCGGGCCGTGATTATGCCGCGAGCTGGTTTGCGGTGCGGATGAAGCGGGCCACACGGCAGACGGACCCCATCCAGCCGGACTACCGGGCGGACATCGACCGGGTGATCGCGGACATGCGGGCATTGCCGGCGGCGGATGGACGGTGGATCCAATTTTATGTGCTGGCACCGGGCAACCAGTTCACGGGCGGGCTGGTGCCGGACGATGACCTGATCGCGCTGGCCAAAGCCATCGGGCCGGATGCGCTGCTGCGGTTCCTGCAACGTCAGCCGGTGTGCGCGGACCCGGACCTGCGGCTGGACCAGGACGACGGGCTCTTCGTGGGGATCAGCAATTTTATTTTGGACCATGCGGACAAACTGTTGCGGCCGGAGGATTGTGATGCGGTGCTGGCCTGCCAGTATGTGATGCATGATTCCGGCGGGGTGAATCCGGCGTGGGTGATCGGAGCATCGCTGGCGCAACCGGCGCGGGCCGGGGTGCTGCTGCATGACGCGCTGGCACATGAGACGCGCACTTATGAAACGGCGGCGGGCGAGCTGGCGGGGGCGCTCTGGCGGATTCGCGGGCCGGCGGAACTGTATTTTCTGGTCAATTGGTTTTATACGGTGCTTCCCTCCTCCAGTGAACTAATGCACCAGCCGGTGGCCTTTTTGTGGGGCGTGCAGCGGGCCGCCCGGCCGGACACGAAGGAGTTAATGGCGGCGCTGGTGAAGGAGCCGCGGTTTGACCAAACGGACTGGCCCACGCTGGTGGAAATTCTGAAGATTGTGAACCAGGGCCGGCCCACGCCGCTGGTCGCGGAGCGGGACATCTACAACGCCCAGCCGAACGGGTTGGCGGATGTGCATCGGGTGTATCCAGACTGGCGGAACCGGCTGCGCCACGAATACGGCGTGCCGGAGGAGCCGCTGCCGGTGCCGCTGGCGGTCCCGGAGCAGGTGCTCACGCAACCGGTGTGGTCGGCGGCCATCCCCAAGCAACAGGATCTGGCCGGGCAATGGTGGCTGGTGCCATCGCCGGACGGCCACGAGTTGGCGCTGTTATCGCGCGAAGTGGTGACGCTATGGCGGACGGACACGGGGACCTTGGCGTGGCAGATACCGTCGTTCCCGGCGCGACCGGATGGCTACCCAACGGTGGCGGGAAATGTGGCGTTCACGGCGGATGGCAAGTTGCGCATGTTTGACAAGGGCGAATACGGACGCTTTCGCACATGGGATCCGGCCACGCATCGAGAAACCGGGAAGGTGTTGCTGAGTGGCAAGCCCACGAGTGGGGTGGATTACGGGCGTTACAGCTTTGACCGGACCGCGCAACGCATGGCGTTTGCAGGCTACAATGATTTGGGCTGCTTTGACACGCGCACGGGCGCGCCATTGTGGATGCACGAGGGCGAAGGCGGCGTGAACCTTCCGATCGCGCTGTCGGCGGATGGCCGACGGATGGCGGTGGGCGGTGGGCGGGATTATCCGCAGGTGGTCCGGCTGTATGACGCCGACACGGGTGAACGGCTGCGGCAGGTGAATGGGCTGGCCGGAAGTGTGCTGGCGGTGGCGTTATCTGGCGATGGCCGGCGACTGGTGACCGCCACGGCGGCAAATGGTTTGGAACTCCGGGAGACGGACACCGGCAAACTATTGCAGACGTTCGCCTGGCAGGTGCCGGGCTGGGACATGAGCGCGCCGGTATTTTCTGCGGACGGTCAATGGCTGGCGGCAATGGGTTCGTCGTCCGCGATCGGCGCGCATGAGGTCGGGGTATTTAACACGCAGACGGGGAAATTAAAGTGGGTGGTCCGGTTTCAGGCCGACTCGTCATTTGGCGCGGACCTGCCGCTGGCATTTTCGCCAGATGGCAAATTTCTCTATACAGCGACGGATCAGGTGGCGGCGTGGGCGTTGAAATAGGGGAGGGCCGGTGGACGGCGCGATGTCACTACCCAATAATGTCCTCATCCAAAGCCGTTTCCACCCAAAATTTTCCATGGTGAACCGATCCGGTTTTGGCCGAAAATAAAGCATCATAAGTGATTAAATAACTTGCACTTACGGATAAGATGTGCGATGGGTAGAATACCATGAAAATGCCATCGCCCGACCAAACGATGAGCGGTTCTCACCGGACCGACGCAGGGCAAGTTTTATCCCCGGATGATTTTGGTGACCGGAGCCATTTTGGGCAGACCACCCAATATACATCGTCAGTTGTGCACCCCAAAAGATCACGCCAGCGGCACCACAAACGTTCTCTTTCCGATCATCAAAAACGCATCCGATTCTTCACCATCATGTCGATCACCTTCGCGGCGGTCCTCGCGTTATGCGTGTTTTGGCTGGTAAGCAAGATTGCTCTATAAGGCTTTTTCTTCATGCGCCCGCAGCGGGGCCGATTGCCTGCTTAAAGCCGGTGTGGCGGATATCCTGGGCTTCATATAGATAAACCACTTCCTCGGCGATGCGTTCCAGACTCTTGGCGGCCACCATCCAGTGCAGGCAGCGGGTGATGGTCGCGGGATTTTCCGTCATATACTGCATGAGCAGGTTTTGGATCTGCCGGATGCAGGCGGCGGCCTCGGGATCACGCCGGATGAGGGCGCGGGCGGCGGCGGGGTCGCGGTGGACAAAGGCGTCGAGCGCATCATTGAGCATCGCGAGGGCGCGGGCGGCGAGTTGTGGCAGGTCGATGGGCGGATGCACCGGCGGTTCGTGCGCGAGGTCGCGGGCCCGTTTGGCGATCTTGGCCGCCTCGTCGCCGACCTCGCTCGAGGTTCTGGGCGATTTTCATGGCCACGGTCACTGACCGGAGGTCAGTGGCGAGCGGGGCCTGGGTAAGGAGCTGCAGGGCGAGCGCGTCGATTTCCACCTCACATTTATCAATCCCATCATCGGCCTGACGGACCTGAACGGCGAGGTCGAGGTCGCGCTGGAGGAGAGATTGGACGGAATGATTGACGGAGGCGGCCGCCCGGCCGGCCATGAGCATGAGCTTCTGACGCAACGTTTCGACGCCGGTTTCAAATATGGTTTCCATGCGCACAGGTGGCCCGGGGCCGGCGGGTTGGACCGGACCGGCGGGCGCACCCACCTTAACTACGCGCCACGCCGGCCGCGATCCAAACTTGCGCCCGGCCAAAGAAACAGCAAAATCAGGGCGGACAACTTGGCCGCCATCCGTTAACGTGGGCAAAATTATGTTTTCAATTCAGAAACTGCTGGGCAAAGAAGATATGTTTTTCGGGCTGCTGGAAGCCAGCGCCGTGGAGGCGCACCACAGCGTGCAGGCGCTGGTGAAGGTGACGCAGACGCCGGATCAGCCGATGGAACTGGAGGAGTTCGCCAGCTCGCGCCGGAAGGACAAGCAGCTCACCAACCAGATCCGCAACGCTCTGTATACGACGTTCATCACGGCGTTCGACCGCGAGGACATCGACAGCCTTTCGCTGGCGCTCTACCGCATCCCGAAGACGGTGGAGAAGTTCATCGAACGCATCCGGTTGGTGCCGCAGCATGTGCGGGGCGTGGATTTTTCCGGGCAGATCAACCTCCTTGAACAGGCGTCTGAATGCGTGCTGCAACTGGTCCGCACGCTGCGCACGGGGATGAAATTCGAGGAGGTCAAGCAATGGAATGACAAGCTCCAGCAGATCGAGGGCGAGGCGGACAAGGTCATCATGGAGCTTTACCGCGACCTGTTCAGCGGACGCCATGATGCGATCAAGGTCATCGCCCTGAAGGACCTGTATGAACTGCTGGAGAAGGTGATCGACCGGTGCCGGGACGTGGGGTTGGTCATCACGCAGGTGGTTTTGAAAAACTCCTGACGGCCATGTTCCTGGTATTTACCGTCATTTTGGTGGCGTTGATCTTCACGTACACCAATGGGTTTCACGACACGGCCAACGCCATCGCGACGGTGGTGGGCACGCGGGTGCTCACGCCGCGGCAGGCGATCATCCTGGCGGCCATCACCAATCTGCTGGGCGCCATGTGGGGGGCGGCGGTGGCGAACACCATCATCAAGGGCATCGTGGACGCCCAATTTATCGCGCCGGATTTTGCATCGCAAATGCTCATCTGCGCCCTGGTGGCGGCGATTTGTTGGAATCTGCTGACGTGGTATTTTGGGCTGCCCTCGAGCTCGAGCCATGCGTTGATCGGCGGCCTGATCGGCGCGGGGCTGGCGGCCTCGCACGGCAACTGGCACGCGATCCTCTGGAGCCTGCCGCCGGCGGCGGGCCAGCATTGGTGGACGGGCGGCGGGGTGCTGTACAAGGTGGTGATCCCCATGATCCTTTCGCCGGTGGTCGGATTTATTTTTGCGTTTGTGCTCATGACGGGACTGTATCTGGCGCTGCACCGGGCCCGGACGGCGGGCGTCACCCGCGTGTTTGGCCGGCTGCAGCTGTTGAGTTCCGCGTACATGGGGTTTGCGCATGGCAGCAATGACGCGCAAAAAACCATGGGCATCATCGCGCTGGCGCTGGTGGCGGCGACCAAGGCGGGAACGTTTGACACACTGCCGCACTGGCTGGATTTTCTAAGAACCGCCGGGCCGGCCCCGGGCGCGAAGCTGTCCATCGCCCTGTGGATCAAAGTGCTGTGCGCGCTGACGATGGCCCTGGGAACGGCCAGCGGCGGCTGGCGGATCATCAAAACTCTCGGCCACAAACTGGTGAAGCTCCAGCCGATCCATGGGTTCGCCGCGGAAACTGCCGGGGCCAGTGTTCTGCTGGGCACCGCCGCCATGGGCATGCCGGTCTCCACCACCCATGTCATCACCGCCTCCATCATGGGCGTGGGTGCCGCGAAACGCTGGGCGGCCGTGCGGTGGGCGGTCGTGGAAAGCATCCTCTGGGCGTGGGTCTTCACCCTGCCCGTCACCGCCGCGCTCGCTTATGGGGTCGTCAAGCTGGTACAGTTTCTGTGACGGCAGGCCGTTAAACCATGACCATTCTGGGCATTGAATTTTCCGCACCGCAACGGAGCATCGCGCTCCGGCGGGATACGGTGCTGGCCGAGGCCGGCGAGTTGGGTGGTCGCCACACGGCCGCGCTGGGGATGATTGAACGGGTGCTGACGAAGGCCTGCATTGCGCGCGGGGAGATAGACACACTGGTGGTGGGGCTCGGGCCGGGATCGTACACGGGCATTCGCGCGGCCATCACGCTGGCCCAGGGCTGGCAACTGGCAAACGGCGTGCACCTGCTGGGCGTGAGCAGCGTGACAGCGATCATCGCCCGGGCGCACGCAGAGCAACTGACGGGCCAGGTCGCCGTGGTGATCGACGCGCAACGGCAGGAATTTTATATGGCGACGTACGACGTGACGGCTGCGGGCTGGATGGAGGTGGAGCCGCTGCACATCGCGTCCCGCGCGACGGTGGAGGCGCGGGCGGCGGCGGGGGAGGTGGTGGTTGGGCCGGAAGTGACCAAGTGGTTTCCCAGCGGCCGGGAAATAAGTCCGACGGCGGCGACATTGACGGAACTGGCGGTTAGGCGGACGGATTTCACGCCCGGGAACCAGTTGGAACCAATTTACTTGCGGGAAACGACGTTCGTGAAGGCCCCGCCCAGCCGGGTGGTGGCCACGCTGGGGTGATTTTTTCACCAAAAAGGCTTGGCATTATACGCCCGGGGGCTAATAATTCGGTTGGCAGGGTGCGTTACGACCACCGGCCGTCTGACTGCTACGGTTCCTCACAGTCAGATCACCAGTCGCATGTTTATGGGTGAACTCTATCTATTAGTCGCCGCAGGAACCGCTTCCAACAAGTGGGAATTGACCTATATTTGGGAACAGGCCACGGTGGAGGCGCAGATCATCATCTTCTTCCTCTTTGCCTTTTCCATCATCGCCTGGACTGTGATGGTCTCCAAGGCCCTCCAAATGCAGCGCGCGCGAAAGTTAAATTATTTCTTCGGCGAAGAATTTCGCGCGCAGAAAACGGTGCTGGAAATTTTTGACCGCAAGCTCGAGGTGGAAGGCTGCCCGTTGTATGCGGTGTACCAGGCGGGATGCGTGAACCTGGACGCGCGGCTGCGGGGGCCCGCCGGGGAACGCATCAAGCAACGCGTCTCGCTCAAGCACATGGAGCACGTGAAGCGCGCCATGGAAAACGTGGTCGCGCAGGAATGTCTCAAGTTGGAATCCGGCCTGATCCTGCTGGCCATCGCCGTGAGCGGCGCGCCGTTCATCGGGCTGCTGGGCACGGTCTGGGGCGTGATGAGCACGTTCGCCGGGATCGCGCAGCAGGGCAGCGCGACGATGGCGGCCATGGCACCGGGCGTGTCCGCCGCGCTGGTCACAACCGTGGCCGGCCTGCTGGTGGCGATCCCCTCGATGTTTGGCTACAACTGGCTGGTGCATAATCTTCGCGCCTTCACGGTGGGTCTGGATAATTTCGCGCAGGAACTCGTTTCTCGGATGGAGACGGAATTTCTCGCGGACGACTGATTTAACCGAATACGGCCATGAGAAGGTTTTCCGAACGCAGCCACCTGGTGACGTTGAGTGAGATCAACATCACCCCGCTGCTGGACCTTGCCTTCGTGCTGCTCATCATCTTCGTCATCACGACGCCGCTGCTGGAGCAGAGCATCAACCTCAAGCTGCCACACGGGGGCAGCACGCATCCCGTGCTGGACAAGAACGACATCCGCACGGTGGAGATCACCAGCACCGGCTATTACAAGCTGGAGAAGCAGCACCTGACGGCCGCGCAGCTCATCTACAAGCTCGTGCAGGAAAAACGTGAGAACCCGAACCTGGTCGCGTACATCCGCGTGGACAAGGACAGCCGTTATGAACTGCTGGCGGGGGTCTTTGACGCCTGCCAGAAATACGGCATCACCATCGCCATGGCCACGGATCCGCGGCCTGACCAATGAACCCACTCCAAAAAAAATGCGTCTACGTCACGGCCGGCTGCCACCTGCTGTTGCTGCTGATTTTGATTTTGGGCCCGGGCTTTTTTCATCGGGAACCGGCGGTGAACGCCCTGCCGACCCTCAATGTCGTTTCGGTCCGAGATGTGACGGATGCCGAGACGCGCGGATCCGCCCCGACGGCACCGCCGCCGACTCCGCAGCCGCCACAGCTGCAACCCCAGCCCACGCCTCCGCCCGTGGAACCGCAACCACAGGTGGCACCGCCCAAGCCGGTGGAGCCCGTCACGCCGCCGGAACAGCCGACGGAAGAGCCCAGCCCCGTGCCGGATAAACCCAAGCCGCATGTAATTAACGTGGACATCACCCATCCGGTGGATCGGCAGATGGTTCACAATCAACCCGACACCACGCAGGCAGACCGGCGGGCGGAATTGAAACGGGAACGGGAACTCAGACGAATCGCCCAAGGTTTGGAAAGAGGTTTGTCCGTCGCCACTGATGTGCAACTGCCCGGCACGAGCGCCGAGTCCGCCGCGAACTACGGGCAGTTGGTGCAGAGCATTTATCACAATGCCTATGTCCCCCCACAAAACGCCGGAGTGGATGCCGCCACCCCGCGGGTGCATGTGGTCATCGCTCGGGATGGCACGGTCACTTCGGCGCACATTATTGAACGCTCCGGCGATGCGGCCGTGGACGCCTCCGTGCAGGCCGTGCTGGACCGGGTGACCTTCATCCACGCCTTTCCGGAAGGCGACACCGAAAGCGAACGCTCCTACAACATCACTTTTGATCTCACCGACAAATAACCATTCGAATGAAAAAGCATTTATTTAGCACGTTGATTCTTGGCCTCACCGCCCTCCTAACTCTGAGCGTTGCCCGGGCCGACCCTAACGATATTGTCGTCCCTGGGATAATCGGGGTCCCCGGCTTCACCAAACCCATTCTGGTGTCGCTGTCCGGCTTCAGCGGCGAGACACTGGACGTTTTGAATTTTGACCTCTATGTGCAGGGCTTCAAAGTCACCACGCCGGCATTGGCACAGTATCAAATCACCGGCAGCAATGCGGGCAATGTCATCGGCACGGTGACGGACACGGTGGCGAAGCAGTCGGTGCTGTCGCGCAGTTACTCCGGGGCGAGCCTGCGGCGGCAGGCGCACTCCTTCGCGAACGACATCGTTTTGACAATCAACCATGTGCCGGGCATCGGCCTGACTAAAATCGCCTTCAAGAAGGAGGTCGGTCCGGGGCACGGGGAGATCTACGTGGCGGATTTTGACGGGCACAACCAGCAGGAGGTGACGCATGACGGCACCATCGTGGCGTCGCCCGCGTGGGTGCCCGGCCATCTGGCTCTGTATTACACCACTTATCATCCGGACCCGGAGATCATCTACAACAGCCTGAGCTCGGGCCAGCGGACGGTGGTCGCCCGGTATTCCGGCCTGAACACGGCCCCGGCGCTGTCGCCGGATGGCACCACCCTGGCGATGGTGCTCAGCCGCAGCGGCAGCCCGAACATCTGGGTGGCCAATGCCAACGGCTCCAACCCGCGGAAGCTGACGAACACCACGGAGGATTCCTCCCCCTGCTGGTCGCCGGACGGCCAGTGGATTTGTTTTGCCACCAAAATCCACGAACGCCGGCTGCTGGCCAAGGTCCCGGCGGGCGGAGGCGAGGTGCAGACCCTTTCCACCAGTGGTCACCCGAACCCGACGGAACCGGCTTGGTCGCCGGATGGCAAGTGGATAGCCTTCACGCAGCAAACGGGTTACGGCTTTGACCTGTGCGTCATGCCGGCGGACGGCTCGAAGCCCCCGCAGTTGCTGGTGGCCGGGGAGCATCCTTCATGGTCACCAAACTCCCGGACGCTGATTTTCACCAAGCGGACGGGCTACACATATGCACTGTCTGTGCTTGACGTAATGACCAAACAGGTCAAGGATATTCGAAGAAATTCGGGTGACGATTCCCAGCCGGACTGGGCCCGATGAGTTATAAACATTTTATTTGATTAATAGGACAGATTTAACCGACACTAAACAGAGATATATTATGAAAAGCATGAAATTGATTTACCCGCTCGCCCTGGCGCTGGCGGTCACCTTGGGTGCCACTGGTTGCAAACACCAGCCGGTCAAATTAACACCGCTGCCGGGATCGCCGCAGGCCACGGTGGGTGGTGGTGATGCGGGCGGGCCCTTGGCACCGTCTCAGCCGTTCACCCCTGATGGCGGTGGCGGGTCCGGCCTTGCCGGTGGCACCGGCATCCCGGTCGCCGATGCAAGCCTATTTGATGGCATGAAGGAACAAAGGGATGCTTTGGCGAGCTATACGGTGCATTTCGCCTTTGACAGCGCTGCGGTGAAGTCCTCGGAAAAATCGAAACTGCAGGCCGTGGCCTCCGCCCTGACCGCCGATACCACCATGAAGCTGAAGATTGAAGGCAATTGCGATGAACGTGGCACGGACGAATACAATCGTTCCCTGGGCGAACGCCGGGCGCTGGCCCTGCGTGAAGCGCTGGCCAAACTCGGTCTGAGCCCGGACCGCGTGAAAACCGTCAGCTTCGGTAAGGACAAGCCGGTGGACCCCGGCCACGATGAATCCGCCTGGTCGCAAAACCGCCGTGGCGACTTCGTGGAGCTCCTCCCGGTCTCCGACGCCCCGAAGCCCTGAGCGGACCTGGCCGTTCCCAACCTCTTCATGAAGGCCGCGCAACCTGCGCGGCCTTCTTTTTTTGCCCGACCCGGCCACCAGCCGCCGATTTTGTGGCTTTACTATTGGCCAAACCCGGCGTAGGGTTGGATTAGAACTGGAAATACATTATGAATGTCATGCTTGCAGGTATATTTGGCGGTTGGGAAGTCGTGCTGATTTTCGCGGTGGTGCTGATTCTGTTTGGTGCCAAGAAACTGCCGGAACTGGCCAAGGGGCTGGGTACGGGCATCAAGGAATTCAAGAAGGCCACACGCGAAGTGACGGAAGAAATCCAAAATCCAATTTCTGAAACCACCCCAACCCGACAGGTGACGACCAGCCAGCCGGCCCCGCCATCCACGGTCTCCAAGACCGCCACGCCGCCCGACGTCAAGGTTCTCTGACCGGCCCGGCCTCAACCCCACCGGCGTCCATGATTCTCCGGACCATCTCATCGCCCCGGGCTTGAGCCTCAAGGCATCTGGTATGTCTGGCCCTGACGAAACCCCTGACCCGGATACGGACGAAGGCGGTCCCGTAAAGAATTTTCTCGAACACCTCGAAGATTTCCGCTGGGTGCTGGTCAAGAGTGCCGTGGCGGTGGGGTTGGCCATGTTTATCTGCCTCCTCAGGGCCAACTACGTCATCGAGGTCATCAAGTGGCCGATGGCCCACAGCAAGGCCGTCTATGGCGGGACCAACCAAGTGGCCCAAGCGCTGGTCTCGGCGTACAATTTTCTCCCTAGCGCGACGGTCACTTATCCCGGCACGAATGTCATCGCCCTGATCAATTACGGCACCAACCGCCTGGGCAAATTTGAGCTTACCCCGGAGCAGAGCCGCGTACTGAACACGGGCAGCAACCGGTTTGTCGCAGTGGATGTGGAGCCGGTCATGCTGGGCACGAACCAGGTGCTCGGCTGGCAGGTTAGCAGCGGTCCTGAAGTGGAGGTGGAGGCGCGCCAGATGCACATCAACCTCATCAACCTGAATCCGGCGGGCGGTTTTTTCGTGGCGTTTCAGGTGGCGATCTACGGGGGCATGCTGCTGGCGTCACCCTTCGTGATGTTTTTTGCGGCCACGTTCATCTTTCCGGCGCTGAAGCTGCGCGAGAAAAAATACATCTTCCGCGGCCTGTTCATCGGCGGCGGTCTGTTTGCGATCGGCGTAATGTTCTGTTATTTTATCCTGATGCCGGTGGCTCTCTCGGCGTCGCAGATGTATTCGCAATGGCTGGGGCTGGGGGCCTATGAATGGCGGGCGGAGGATTACATTAGTTTTGTGTGCAAATTCATGCTGGGCATGGGGCTGGGCTTCGAGCTGCCGGTGGTGATCCTGACCCTGGTGAAGATCGGCATCCTGAATTACACCATGCTGCGGAGCATGTGGCGGTACATGATCGTCATCAACCTGGTTTTGGGCGCGGTCCTGACCACGCCGGAGGTGCTCACGCAGGTGCTCATGGCCGTGCCGCTCTATCTGCTTTACGAGGTCACGGTCTGGATCGCCTGGTATTGGGAATGGCGGGACCGAAAACGCGGTTTGCGGTCGTGAGGGGCCAGTCAATTAAACCCGGTTAAATGCGAAAACACACTTTACAACTTGAGGATTAGGCGTAATCTTTTTTACAACAACATTAATTGCTTATGCGACATGTCATGCCTTTTCTCGCCGTGGTCCTGCTCGCCGCCCTGTTTGGCACCGGTTGTGCCGGGCCGACGGAAAAACTGGGACGCGGCATGAGCAACACCTTTGAAATCGTCCGCATGGGCGAAATGCGCCGCTCCATTGAACAATCCGAGGTGTTCAATCCGGGGTCCGGCTTCACATCCGGACTGATAACCGGCATCGACCGTTCGGCGGCGCGCACCGGCTTGGGGCTCTATGAAATTGTCACCTACCCCATCCCTCCCTACGGTCCGGAGCTGACCCGTTATTTGTCCCCCGAGCCCGCTTTCCCCGAGAGCTACAAGCCCGGACGCCTGTCCGACCGCATGTTTGACACGGACACCTTCACCGGCTTCAGCGGTGGCGATGTGGTCCCATGGGTGCCGGGCAGCCGGTTCAACGTGTTCAACAATTAAAGCTTCGCCACTATTTGCTTAACGCGTCAACTGTTCCCGGTTGGCGCGTTTTGCTTTGAATCCCACCATGTCACTGGAAAAATCATCCCCCTGCAAAGTCAACCTGATCCTGAACATCCTCGGCCGGCGCGCGGACGGGTATCATGAGCTCGAAACCATCATGCAGCCGGTCCGCCTGTGTGACGAACTGACCTTCGCCCGGGCCGGGACGGGCCTGGAACTGACCTGCAGCGACCCCGGCCTGCCGGTGGACGGCCGGAATCTGGTGCACCGGGCGGCAACGGGCTTTCTGTCGGCGGCGGGCATTCAAGACGGGGTGAAAATCCATCTGGAAAAGAAAATCCCGCAGGCCGCCGGGCTCGGTGGCGGCAGCGGGAATGCGGCGACCACCTTGCTGGGTCTGAACGAATTGTTCGGCCGGCCGCTGGCCGCGGACAAGCTGGAGGAACTGGCGGCCGGGCTGGGCTCGGACATCAATTTCTTCCTGCAGGACCAGCCGGCGCTGGCCACGGGGCGCGGCGAAAAGGTGCGGTCGCTGGCGGCTTTCCCGGCCCTGACGGGCAAGGCATTTTTCCTGATCCATCCGGGCTTTGGGATCGCCACGCCGTGGGCCTATCAAAACTTGGCGCGGTTTCCCGAGGCGCTCAATGGCCGTCCGGGCCGGGCGCAACAGCTCGCGCGGGCGTTGACCGCCGAGGACTGGCCGGCCGTGCGCACGGAGATGTACAATTCGCTGGAGGCGCCGGCGCTGGAAAAATATCCGGTGCTCGAGGTGTTCCAGAAATTTCTGCGCGAATACGGCGCGCTGGCCACGCTGATGTCCGGCAGCGGTTCCACCACGTTTGCCATCTTCGAAAATGCGGCGGCGGCGGAAACAGGGCGGGAACAATTCCTCGCCTTCTTCGGCCGCAACTGCTGGACGGCGGTCGTGCCCGTTTAAGCTTCTAGCCTTAATGGCGCCGGATCCGGGAGCGGACCAGGGCCCAAATTTCCTTGGCCGCCGGAATATGGAAGGTGAGGGCGAGCACCAGATAGATCAGCCCGGCCGTCAGCGCCGGGGCAAAGACCGCGCCAATCTTCAGCGGCAGGGTCGCATGCCCCAGGCCTTCTTCCCAGCAATGCCAGCCCAGCCACGCGACCAGCGCGGCCACGCCGCCGGCCAGCAATTGTGGCAGCAGCTTTTCCCGCAGGGGGGCGAGGTCCAGCCGCGCCAGTTTTTTGCGCAGCGCAAACGCCAGCAGCCCCACGTTCACGCAGGAGGAGAAAGTGTTGGCGATCCCCAGCCCACCCTGATGCAGCGGCACCACCAGCGCGGCGGAAACAACCAGGTTCAGGGCCAGGCAGAAGATGCTGATTTTCATCGGCGTGCGCGTGTCGCCCAGCGCGTAAAACGCCCGGACCAGGACATTGACGGTGGAAAAGGCGACCAGGCCCGGCGCCAGGCAGACCAGCGCCCAGGTGGCGCGCTCCGTGGATTGCGCGTCGAACGCGCCCCGTTCAAAGAGCAGCCGTATGATGGGTTGTGCCAGGATCACGAGCAGAACCGCTGCGATCAAATTGACAAAGAACAGCGAGGACAACCCGTTACGCAGCGTGCTGCGAAACTCCAGGAATTTTTTTTCCGCGGCGAGCCCGGACAAGGTCGGGAGCAGGAAAGTGGCGAGGGAAATGCCGAACATGCCCTGCGGCAGCTCCATGAGCCGCACCGCGTAATTGAACGAGGCCACGATGTGCGGGTCCACAAAGAAGGCGATGCCCTGGGTGAGCAGCACATTGATCTGAAAGGCCGCCAGGCCGATGGTCCCGGGGATCATCCGGCGCACGACGAGCCGGACCGTCTCGTTTTGGAAGGGCGAAACCCACCGGTAAACAAACCCGTCCCGCCACAGTGCCGGCAGTTGAAACGCCCCCTGCGCGACGCCGGCGACCAGCACGCCCAGGGCGAGCGCGAAAATTTGCTGTGATAATTGTTTGCCCATGTGCGGGGCGAACCAGAGGACGGAAGCTATCATCACCACGTTGAGCATGGTGGCCCCCAGGGCGGGGATGAAGAAATAACCCCGGGCATTCAACATGCCCATAAAGGTCGCGGTGAGACAGACCAGCAGCATGTAGGGGAACATCACCCACAGCAAACGCAGCATCAGCTCGGTTTGCGGCTGGAACTGATGCACGGCCAGCACAATCGAGAGCCCAAGCATGGCCAGCGCGATGATCCCCGAAGCCGCGATGACCAGGCCGGAAATCACCGCGTTGGCCGCCCGCCACATCTCCACCTCGCCGTGCAGCTTTTCCTTTTCCTTGAAAATCGGGATGAACGCCGCCGTCAGCGCCCCCTCGCCGAGCAGGCGACGAAAAAGATTGGGGATGGTGAAGGCCAGGGCAAACGCGCTCGCCACCCAGCCGTCACCCATGAAATTGGCGTAGACCATTTCGCGCACCATGCCCAGTACACGGCTGGTGAGGGTGGCGACGGCCATCAGGCCGGACGACTTCAACATTTGCGACATCGCGCAGGATTCTAAAGACCGGGCGGCCCGGACCAAAGCGGAAAAAGCGGTTTTAAACCTTTAAAAAACTTCCGCCTTCAACCCGGCGACGTTCCGCACGGTTTGCGCAATGAAGGAAAGAACCTTGAGCGGCAGGTGCCCGCAATCCGTGCCGGCCGGCGGCCGCGTGGCGGAATAAATCTGTACCATCGGGATCTGGGCACCCTCGCGCCGCAATTCCTTGAGTCGTTCGGCGTATTGACGGATCTCCCCGTAGGTCGGTTCCTCGCCGTCGCACGTGGCGAACAGGCTCTGAATCACCACCGGTCGTTGCCGGGCGAGCGCCAAAATGTTGGCCAATGTTTTTTCCAGCGTGATTTTGGGTCGGTTCACCTTGTTCAGAAATTCCTGCGTGCCGCCGTCCAGCTTGACCCAGATCTCATCCGAGTTTGTGAAAAGTTCCAGTCCGGCCTGCACGCCCGGCTGTTCCAGACCCGTGCCGTTGGTGATCAGCACAATTTTGAAAAACGGAAAATCGCCCAGCGCCCGGACGCCCACCGTGGCCTCCACGACCTTTGAAAAATTAGGTGCCAACGTCGGCTCGCCGTCGCCGCTCAGGGCCACATGGCGCAGCTGCAACAACTCGGCGGGCACGGTGCGAAAGGCCGGCAGCTCGCGCAACCGTCCCTGTTGGATATGCGTGATCGTCCGGCTTAATTCCGCGGCCATCACGTCCACATCCAGCTTCTCCGCCGTGGCCGGCCGGCGCCGGTCCACTTCGCAATACACGCAGTCATAGTTGCACTGCTTGTCCGGATTCACATTGATGCCCAGCGACAGCCCGCGGGCACGTGATGAAATCACCAGGTATACAAAATGGTTGGTCAGAAAGTCCCGCGGCCGGCCGAAGGCGGTGGCGCGGACCGGCGGCAGGCTGGTGCGCCGTTTCGACTCCGGCGGCTCAGGCGGGCCGGTCAAGTTTTCGTGTATGGCTTCCACAAAGTTCACTTGTCACCCTAATGGGAGTGTTAGCATTGCTCTACACCATGATTGTTATTAAAAAGCCCGATTTTGTTCTGCTCATGGCAACGGAAACGCAACCCCGGCCGGTCGGCGGCGGCTGATTTTGGCAAAGACCGGTCATCCTTTGCCAAAATGGCCGCCCGCCCTTGTGCGTCCCGCCCATTCGGCCTAAGGTGGAGTCATGAGTAATAACCGATTTTTCCCAACGAACGAAGGAGTTGGCCTTATGCCAAAACACGATCGCACCGCCTGGCTCAAGGGCGGGGAGGCGCACTGCACCCAGCCGCCCCGCCGGCCGCTCGGCCGCGCCTGGCACCTCGTCCTGCTCGGTGCCCCCGGCGTCGGCAAGGGCACCCAGGCCGAACTACTGTCCGAACGCCTCGCTTGCTGCCACCTGTCCACCGGCGATGTCTTCCGCGCCGCCAAATGCTTCACAGCCCAGGAACAGACCCCCGCCATCCAGAGCGCTTTGGCCCACATGAAGCGCGGCGAACTCGTGCCGGACGCCACCGTGCTCGGCCTGCTCGGTGAACGCCTCCGTTGCCTCCATTGTTCCGGCGGGTTCCTGCTCGACGGTTTTCCCCGCACCGTCGCCCAGGCCGAGGAACTCGAGGCGCTCCTCGCCCGCGAAAATGAACCCCTCACCGCCGTATTCAATTACGATTTGCCGCTGGACAAAATTGTCGCCCGCATCTCCGGCCGCCGCGTCTGCGCCCAATGCAAGGCCGTCTATCATGTGACCACCCACCGACCGAAGGTGGACGGCGTCTGTGACGCCTGCGGCGGCGCGCTCATCCAACGCGAGGACGACCGTCCGGAAGCCGTGGCCGTGCGCATGCACGCCTATGAGGAGAGCACCAAACCCTTGATCGAATTTTACCAGCGGCGCGGCCTCCTCCTCAACATCAACGCCGATGGCTCCCCCGAGGAGATATACAAACGGACCCGGCTGCTCGCCCTGGGTCATAATACGAAATAGCCATCGGGTCTGTCGAAAATCACGCCCCGGCCGCCGTCTCGCTTTCTGGCCGGACTTGCCAAAGCCATCGCCGCCTGTACTTTACCCGGCGAGAATACGCGTTTGTTGCCCCATGAAAAAAACCGCCGCCATCCAGGACCTGCTTCAAGTCATGGCCACCCTGCGCTCACCCACGGGCTGTCCCTGGGACCGCGAACAAGATCACCAGACCCTTCGCCGCCATGCCGTCGAGGAGGTCTATGAACTCATCGACGCCATCGAGGCCGGCGACGATCATGAAATGGCCGAGGAACTGGGCGATTTGCTTCTGCAAGTGGTGTTTCACTGCCAGCTCGCCCGCGAACGCGGCGCCTTCGATTTCGAAAAAGTCACCCGCCTAATCGTCGAGAAACTCATCCGCCGCCATCCCCACGTGTTTGGCGACACCAAGGTCCGCAACGTCGACGAGGTCTGGGCCAACTGGGAAAAAATCAAAAAGGCCGAGAAGGACGGCACCCGCCACGAACGCGCCTCCGCCCTGGACGGCATTCCCCGCCATCTGCCTGCGTTGGCGCGCGCCGAGAAACTCGTCAAGAAAGCTCGCAAGGCCAAGTTGCTGCCCGCCCCTGAGCCCGCCCGCCGGCGGTTGACCAAACCTGCCTTGGCCCGCGAATTGTTTGCCTTGGCGGAATTTGCCCAAACGTACGGCTGGTCGGCCGAGGAACTCCTCGCCGGCGAAGTCAAAAAACGCGAACGCCAGCTCCGCCGGCAGGAACGCACCCGGCCGGCCACGGCCGCATGACGCCCGCCGGGTGACCCGCCCGGTGCTGGACAAGCCGTTGATCGGTAACTATTCTTCCCTCAACACCGTCTGGAAAATGGATCAACCATTGGTATATCCATTCATGAAAAAACTGTTTTTTTCCATCGGCATGGCCGTCCTGCTTTCGATTTGGACGCAGCTGGCAACCGCGCAGCCCTATGTCTGGCGGGCGGTGGCCATGGGCGGCGGCGGGTTTGTGGACGGCATCATTTTTCATCCCACGGCCGCCAACCTCATGTATGCGCGCACCGATGTCGGCGGCGCATATCGTTGGGACGACCAAAAGCAGGAATGGATCCCCCTCACCGACTGGCTGAGTTACGCGCAGGGCAATTTCACCGGCATTGAGAGCATCGCCCTGGACCCCGCCGATGCCGGTCGTGTCTATCTGGCCGCCGGCACTTATCCGAGCGGACCCGCCGCCATCCTGCGCTCAACGGACCAGGGCCGGACGTTTCAATTCAGTGTCGCCCCCTTCCACATGGGCGGCAATTCCGACGGTCGCTCCAACGGTGAACGCCTCGCCGTGGACCCCAACGACGGCACCATCTTGTTTTTCGGTTCCCGGCGCGAGGGCCTGTGGAAAAGCACGGATCACGCCGCGACCTGGACCCGCGTGGAATCATTCCCCAACCTCGATACGCCGCCCCCGGCGGCACCGCCCGCCAATGTCCCGCCCGGCGGTGGCCGGCGCGGCGCGTTGGGGGGCAATCAGTCCATCGGTATTATCAGCGTGGTTTTCGCCGCGGCCACCGGGCGGCCCGGCGCGCCCACCCCCGTGATTTATGCCGCCGTCTCGACTCCCGGCACCAATCTGTTTCGCAGCGATGACGCCGGAGCCAGTTGGCAACCCGTTGCTGGCCAACCCGTGGGCCTGCGGCCCAGTCACCTGATTCAGGCGGCTGACGGCCTCCTTTATCTCACCTACGGCTCATCGGCCGGCCCCAACAACGTCAGCAACGGCGCGCTCTGGAAATACCGGCCCCAGGACGGCATCTGGACCGACATCTCCCCCGAGCAAGGTGCCGGCCGGCACCTTGCCTGGGGTTACGGCGCCGTCTGTGTGGACGCCCATCATCCCGCCACCATCATGGCCACCAGCATCGACCGCTGGGGTCCGCACGACGAAGTTTTCCGCAGCACCGATGGCGGTGCGACGTGGCGGGGGATTTTGTTGAACGGCCGGATGGATTATTCCCAGGCCCCATACACGCGCCGGATGACCCCGCACTGGACTGGTTCGCTCGCGGTCAATCCCAACAATCCAGACCAGGTCCTGTTTGGCACCGGCTACGGCATCTGGTGCTGCACCAATGCGACCGGCACTGACGCTGGTGGCCGCGCCAACTGGATCTTCCTCGACAAGGGATTGGAAGAAACTGTCCCGCTGGCCCTGCTCAGTCCCGCCAGCGGCGCACACCTCATCAGCGGTGTCGGCGACATTGACGGCTTCCGTAGTGATGACGTGGATGTGTCGCCGCCGCAAGGCACCTTTGCCGGGCCGCGCTTCTCCACCACCCAGGCCCTGGCCATGGCCGGCAGTCGGCCCGCCCTGATGGTGCGCATCGGCAACAGCGGCCGGGGCGGCCATGCCGCCCTGTCCGAGGATGGCGGCAGCATCTGGCGCCTGCTCGCCAATGACCCGCCCGGCGGAAACGGCCAGGGTAGGCTCGCCATGTCCGCCGACGGCACCGCCATCGTCTGGTTTCTCCAACGTGATGCCGCCTATGTCACCACCGACCGCGGAGCCACTTGGAACCGCTGCCAAGGTTTTGCCGGTGGCACCGTGATCGCCGACCCCGTCAACCCCGCGTGTTTTTACGCCCTCGACTCCGCGAACGGCCGGCTGCTCACCAGCACCAACGGTGCGGTCAGCTTCGCCCCCACGGGGGCCGCGCTTCCGGCCGGGCAGGGCAATTTCGGCCGTGGCGGCGGCGACGTGCTGGCGGCCACCACCGGCCTCCCCGGCGACCTATGGATTGGCCGGCGTAACCGCGGCCTGTTCCATTCCACCGATGGCGGCGCCTCCTTCAGCAAGATTAACACGGTTGATGGCGTGGACGCACTGGGTTTTGGCAAGGCCGCTCCCGGGCAGGATTTCCCCGCCGTCTACCTGCTGGGCGTCATCAATGGTCGCCACGCCCGGTACCGTTCCGATGACGCCGGCCGGACCTGGGTCCGCATCGACGATGATCAACATCAGTTTGCCACTGCCAACGTCCCCCTGATCATCGGCGACCCCCGCATTTACGGCCGCGTATATATCACCACCAGCGGCCGCGGCGTCATTTACGGCGACCTCAACCCCACCGCCCAAGGCAAATAATCATGAAAAAACACCTCACCCACGTGGTTCTGATCTTGTCCGCTCTATGCGCCCTGCCGGCCGCTCCCGCCGCTCACGCGGGACAATATACGAACTTTGATGTCTCCATCTACATCCCCGTCAGCGTCGTCCGCAACCTGGATGATCCCGCCACCCTCAGCAACCAGTGGGACCGCCTCAGCCGCCAGTTGAAGGTGGACAAGGTTTACCTCGAGGTTCAGCGTGACCGCACGCTGGCCGGCGACGCCACCTTGGAGCGAGAAAAGCAATTTTTCCTGGCCCGCGGGGTGAAGGTTGCCGGCGGCATGGCCGCCTCCGATGGCAGCATCGGCGGCCAGTTCAAGACCTTCTGCTACACCGACCCGGCTGACCGCGCCTTTCTTCAGGGCGCCGCGGAGCTCGCCGCCCGGCATTTCGACGAACTCATCCAGGACGATTTCTTTTTCAACACCACCAAGACCGACTCGGACATCGCCGCCAAGGGCGACCGCAGTTGGACCCAGTTCCGCCTGGCCCTCATGGACGATGTCGCTGAAAACGTGATCATCAAGCCCGCCCGGGCCATCAATCCCCGCATGAAGCTCGTCATCAAATTCCCGAACTGGTACGAGCATTTTCAAGGGCTCGGCTATGACCTCGATCAGGAACCACGCCTGTTCGATGGCATCTACACCGGCACCGAGTCGCGCGACCCCGAGATCACCGACCAAAATTTGCAGCAGTATGAGAGCTACCAGATCATCCGCTACTTCGACAACATCGCGCCCGGGCGCAATGGCGGCGGCTGGGTGGACACCTACAGCATCCGCTACGTGGACCGCTATGCGGAACAGCTCTGGGACACCGTGTTCGCCAAGGCGCCGGAAATGATGCTTTTCGAATGGTCCGGCCTGCTCCGCCCCATCACGCCCGGCGACCGCACCGGCTGGGCCGCCCAGTCCACCAGCTTTGACTACGCCCGGCTGCTGCAATCTTGGTCCTCCAACGCGCCCGCCGGCACTCCGCCGACCATGGCCCGCGCCGCCGGTTACGCGCTGGAACAGGCCGATGCCTTTCTCGGCCGGCTCGGCCACCCCGTCGGCCTGGCCTGCTACAAACCCTGTCAATCCACCGGCGAAGATTTCCTCCACAACTATCTCGGCAATCTCGGCATCCCCATTGACCTCCACCCGGATTTCCCCACCAACGCCAGCCTCGTGCTGCTGACCGAAAGCGCCCGGTTCGACCCCGGCATCGTCGGCAAAATCAAGGCGCAGCTCGTCGCCGGCAAGTCCGTCGTCATCACCTCCGGCCTCCTCCGCGCTCTGTCGGGCAAAGGCCTAGAGGACATTGTGGAAGCCCAATATACTGACCGAAAATTTCTCGCGCACCAGTACCTGAGCAGCTACGGCGCCGGCAACGGGACCCCCATCGGCGACCCGCAGGCCGGTGACGTGCCCTTTCCGGAGCTTGACTTCCTCACCAACGACTCCTGGGCCCTCGTCCGGGCGCTGGCGGACGGCCGGGGTTATCCGCTCCTGTTGATGGACCGCTATTCCAAGGGCATCCTGTACATCTGGACCATCCCCGATAATTTCAACGACCTCTACCGTCTGCCGGTCGAGGTCACCACCGCCTTGAAAAATTACCTGCTCCGCGACCAGCCCATTCGCCTCGACGGCCCCGCCCAGGTCGCCCTCTTCGCCTACGACAACCAGACCTGCATCGTCGAATCCTATCTGCCCATGGAAACCGATGTGAAAATCTCCGTCGCCAACGGCGCCACGCACCTGCGCAACCTCGTCACCGGTGAAGTGCTCACCGGCCGTCCGTCCGGGGCCGGCGGCCGCGGCCGGCGCGGCGGGAATGGTGGCAATGGCGATGTCCCGCGCACGATCTTCACCGCTCATTTGCTGCCGCACTCCTACCTGGTGTTTGTCGCCGAAAAATAATTTTGCTGACCGCTTCACACAGTTCGGCAATAATACGGCCCTCAAGCCAGTATGAAAAAATTCACCCAATTCCTCGCGCCCATCACGTTAATCGCGCTCATTTTTGCCGCCGGTCCGCTGCCGGCCCAGACCACCCCGCCCGCCCAGGTCGAAAAAGTTGCCGACGGCATCATTGTCCCCATCGGTGGCAATGTCCTCAAACTGGAAGTTTGGTCGGACAGCCTGATCCGCGTCGTGAGCGGCAAGGATCGTTCATACTTCCGGCACCTCACGTCGGCCACTATGGTACGGCACCAGAAAACGGACCCTTGGCAGGTCACCACCACCAATAACATCGCCACCCTCACCACCGCCCGTTTGCAGGTGCGCCTGGACCTCACCACCGGCGCAGTCTCGTTCTTTGACGTCGCCGGCCACCCGATCCTGGCCGAGACCCCCGGCGGCCGGGCCATCACCCCCGCCACCGTCCAGAACGAATCGACCTTCCACGTCGCGCAGCAATGGGAGCCCAACGCCGACGAATCCCTCTACGGCCTCGGCCAGCTCCAGTTCGGCATCACCGATATCAAGGGCTATGACCTTGACCTCTGGCAGCACAACACCTGCGTCTACATCCCCCTCCTCGTGTCCAGCCGCGGGTATGGCATTTTTTGGGACAACCTTTCCTTTACCCGCTTCGGCGACCGCCGTGACTGGGCGCCCGTGCCCGCCGATTGCCTTTACGACGCCACCGGCCGGCCCGGCGGCCTGACCACCGGCACCTTCACTGCGGCCAGTCCGGACACCTTGGACAACGCCCGCGTCACCGCCGACATTGCCGCCACCCGCGCCCCGCGCGGCGGCCGGACCCGGTGGGAAGGTGAAATCGTCCCCGCCACCAGCGGTGTATATCAATTCCGCACGTACTCCAATGGCGGTATCAAAATATGGTTCGCGGGCAAACTCGTCGTCGACCGCTGGCGCCAGAACTGGCTGACCGAAAACGATCAGGTCAAGGTCACCCTCGAGGCCGGCCACCATTATCCCATCAAGATCGAGTTCGGCGGCGACCAGGCCACCACCCTTCAGCTCACCTGGAAAACTCCGCCCCCGGACGACCGCACCACCCTCTGGTCCGAAGTCGGCGATGGCGTCGATTACTACTTCATCTACGGCCCGGCCATCGACCAGGTCATTGCCGGCTACCGTCAGATTTCCGGCTCCGGCTCCATGCTGCCCGCCTGGAGCTTCGGCCTCTGGCAGTCGCGCCAGCGCTACGAAACCTCCCAGCAAAGCCTCGATGTTGTCAATGAATACCGCCACCGCGCCATTCCCTTCGACACCATCGTCCAGGACTGGCAATACTGGCGGCCCGATGCCTGGGGCTCCCACCAGTTCGACCCCCAACGCTTCCCCGACCCCGTCGGCTGGATCAAGGCCATTCATGCCCAGCACGCCCACCTCATGATTTCCGTCTGGGGCAAATTTTACCCAGGCACCGCCAATTTCGACGCCATGAACCAGGCCGGCTTCCTCTATCAACCCGACCTCCTCGAGGGCGCCAAGGACTGGATCGGCTACCCCTACACCTTCTACGACGCCTTCAACCCCGCCGCCCGCAAACTCTACTGGCAGCAGATCAACACCAACCTCTTCAGCAAAGGCGTTGATGCCTGGTGGGAGGACGCCACCGAACCCGACGTCACCTCCTCGCCCCCCACCTTGGAACGCTCCCGCGCCCACATCCTCACCACCGCCATGGGCACCGCCTCTCGCGTCATCAACGGCTACGCCCTCATGAACAGCCTCGGCATGTACAAGGGCCAGCGCGGCACCGCGCCCAATCAGCGCGTCTTCGTCCTCACCCGCTCCGGCTTTGCCGGCATCCAGCATTACGGGACCGCCACCTGGTCCGGCGACACCACCTCCACCTGGGGCGCCCTCGCCAAACAGATCGCCGCCGGCCTCGGCTACAGCATCTCCGGTACCCCCTACTGGACCATGGACATCGGCGGTTATACGATGGAAAACCGCTTCGCCGCCAAAAATCAAACCTCCGCCGCCGCCGCCGAATGGCAGGAGCTCAACGCCCGCTGGTTTGAATTCGGCGCCTTCTGCCCCTTCACCCGTCTCCACGGCGAATTGCAGCCGCGCGAACCCTGGGCCTTCGGCGGCGACCAGTCCGCCGCCTATCAGGCCATTGTCAAATTTGACCACCTGCGCTACCACCTCCAACCCTACATCTATTCCCTCGCCGGCGCCGCCGCCCATCAGTCCGGCACCATCATGCGCCCGCTCGTCATGGATTTTCCCCAGGACACCACCGGCCGGGAAATCGCCGATGAATACCTTTTCGGCCCCGCCTTCCTCGTCGCCCCTGTCACCACCTATCAGGCCCGCGACCGTCAGGTCTGGCTCCCCGCCACCACCGGTGATTGGTATGATTTCTGGACCGGCACCGCCACCGCTGGCGGGCAATCCGTGGATGCCCCCGCCCCGTTTGATGCCCTGCCTCTCTTCATCCGGGCTGGCTCCATTATCCCCTTCGGCCCGGATATCCAATACGTCGGCGAAAAACCCGCCGACCCCATCACCCTCTACGTCTATGCCGGGGCCAACGGCACCTTCTCCCTCTACGAAGACGACGGCCTGACCTATGACTGCGAGCATGGCGAGTTCACCCTGATTCCCTTCCAATGGGACAACACCGCCCTCACCCTCACCCTCGGCCCGCGCGCCGGCAAATTCCCCGGCATGCTCACCCGGCGCACCTTCAACCTCGTCCTCGTGACCAAGGACCAACCCATCGGCTATTCCTCCGCCCCTGTGCCGACCAAATCCGTCACCTACACCGGCGACAAACTGACCGTGCCCTTCTGACCTCTCGTCAACTTCAGCATTTCAGAATTTTAGTTTTTGGGGTATCTTCCCCCCGATGTCCGTCACCAACATCCAGGCCGTCCCCGCTACCCGCCCCACGTCACCCGCGCCCGGCCGGCCCGAACTCCTGTCCCCCGCCGGCGACTGGGACTGCGCCCGCGCTGCCGTCGAGAACGGTGCCGATGCCATCTATTTCGGCCTCGAGAAATTTAACGCCCGCATGCGGGCCAATAATTTCACCATCGCCGATCTCCCCCGGCTCATGGAATTTCTCCACCGCCGTGGCGTGCGCGGCTACGTCACCTTCAACACTCTCGTCTTTGAAAACGAGCTCGCCGATGCCACGAACTATCTCCGCGCCATCATCGTCGCCGGCGTGGATGCCGCCATCGTGCAGGACGTCGGCATCTGCCGCCTCATCCGCGCCCTCTCGCCGGATTTCCCCATCCACGCCTCCACCCAGATGACCGTCACCAGCGCCGCCGGCGTGGAATTCGCCCGTGACCTCGGCTGCCAGCTCGTCGTCCTCGCCCGCGAATGCACCATCAAGGAGATCACCGCCATCCGCGCCGCGCCCGCCGCCGGCCGCGAACTCCCCCTGGAAGTCTTCGTCCATGGCGCCCTCTGCGTCGCCTATTCCGGCCAATGCCTCACCAGCGAATCCCTCGGCGGCCGCTCCGCCAATCGCGGCGAATGCGCCCAGGCCTGCCGCATGCCCTACGAACTCATCGTCAATGGTCAGCTCGTGCCTCTCGGCGATCGCCGCTATCTCCTCAGCCCCCAGGACCTCGCCGGCCTCGACATCCTCCCCGACCTCATCCAGGCCGGTGTCGCCTCCCTGAAGATCGAGGGCCGCCTCAAAACCCCCGAGTACGTCGCCAACATCACCCGCGTCTACCGTCAGGCCCTCGACCGTTGCGCCGCCGGTGCAAACACCCCGGTCGCGCCCTTAAAAATTCCCGCCGCCGCAACCGACACCAACCCGCGCTACGAAATGGAAATGGCCTTTTCCCGCGGCCTCTTCACCGGCTGGTTCCGAGGCATTAATAACCAGGCCCTCGTCCACGCCCGCTTCGGCAAAAAACGCGGCGTCTACCTCGGTGAAGTCACCCGCATCGATGCCGGCCGCGTCGCCCTCCGCTTGCAGGCCCCACTCAAACCCGGCGACGGCATCGTCTTCGACGCCGGCCAGCCCGACCAGCCCGAGGAAGGCGGCCGCATTTACCACCTCGAGACCCGTAATGGCGAGACCCGCCTCAGCTTCGGCCATGGCGACATCAATTTCTCGCGCGTTCATACCGGCGACAAAGTATGGAAAACCAACGACCCCGAGCTCGACCGCAAAATCCGCCAGACCTTCGCCGGCGATACCATCCGTTACCAGCGCCGCCTCGACCTCGAAGTCCACGGTGCCGAGGGCCAGCCCCTCACCCTCATTGCTCGCGATGAATCCGGCCATGTCGCCCGCGCCGATTCCGCCATGCCCCTCGCCCCCGCGGACAAACAGCCCCTCACCACCGAACGCCTCCGCGAACAGCTCGGCCGCCTCGGTGGCACCGCCTTCCAGCTCGGCGACCTCGCCAACCTGATCACCGGCCGCGTCATGCTGCCCGTCAGCGAACTCAATCGTCTCCGCCGCGAAGTCGTCACCGAACTCGACCGCCAGCGCGCCCTCCCCCAACGCTGGCAGCTCAACCCCGAACCCGCCGCCCCCATCACGGCCACGGCTACGCCCGCGCCGACCGCCGTGGCCGCCGCCGAACCCCAACTCATCGTCCTCGTCCGCAACCTCGATCAACTCGATGCCGCCCTGCAATGCGGCGTCACCACGATCTATTGCGAATTCGAAGACCCCAAGAAATACCGCGAAGCCGTCACCCGCTTCCACACCACCTACGGTTGCGCCGGCCCCGCCGGCACCGGCACACCCCCCACCATCTGGGTCGCTCCGCCGCGCATCTGCAAGCCCGGCGAAGAATGGATCCTCAAACAAGTGCGCTCCAGCCAGGCTGATGGCTACCTCATGCGCAACTACGACCACCTGAAATACTTTGCTGGCGACCGTCGCCGTGGCGACTACTCCCTCAACATCGCCAACCACCTCGCCGCCGATTATTTCCAGCACGCCTTTGGTTTGGAAGGCCTCACCGCCAGCTACGACCTCAACTACCCCCAGCTCGAGGCCCTGCTCACCGGCGCCGCTGCCGCCGCCTTTGAAGTCACCATCCACCAGCACATGCCCATGTTCCACATGGAGCACTGCGTCTTCTGCGCCTTCCTCACCACCGGCACCGACTTCACCAACTGCGGCCGCCCCTGCGACCGCCAGGAAGTCCGCCTCCGCGACCGCGTCGGCGCCGAGCACACCCTCAAGGCCGATGCCGGCTGCCGCAACACCGTCTTCAACTCACAGACCCAGACCGGCGCCGAATACGTCGCCCGCCTCCTCACCCTCGGCGTGCGCCATTTCCGCGTGGAATTTTTGAGTGAACCCGCCGCCGAAGTCACCGCCGTCATCACCAAATACCGCCAGCTCCTGCGCGGTGAGATCACCGGCGACCAGCTCTGGCGCGACCTCAAGCTCACCCACCAACTCGGCGTCACCCGCGGCCAGATGGCCAAATAACCCCCGACCTTGCGCTTAGGCCCGGTGCTCTAACCGGGCGTCACAGTCCCCAGGGCTGAAGGCCCGTAAGTTTATAGCCTAGGGTGAAGCCCTGGGAAAATGCCCCAAAAAATAAAACACCCTCCCCACAATTCCAATTGCGGGGAGGGCTGGGGTGGGGTCAGCGTGCCACGATGAAAAACATTCCTAACGAAGAAATAACCGATCGTAAATCGGAGAAAAACAGAGTCTTGGCAAAAATTTGCTCCGACCCTTGAAATCAGCGGCGAACAGTGTGATCCCAAAAAAATGAAGGCTGGAATATCACCTGTTCATTTCCACCATGCAAGTTTTCAACCACCCATTGACCGTGAGTCTTGGTATAAGAACCGATCAATTTAGCTGATCCCTCTGCCTCCAGAAAAACCCAGCCATCTTTAAATTTCCAATCGCAATCACAACCCATGTAAGGGTCATCGTAAGCACCATCGGGATAGGCGGCGAAAAAGAAATGAATTCCGGTGCTGATCACCACCGCGGCTGAAAACAAGAGGACCGCCAATCGTCTTTTCCCGGACAATTTACTCCAGCCACTTAAAACAACCGGCTCGCTCATATTAAGCGGGCGATTGCCCCGGTGACACTTGTTCGGCGGCTCGGTCATTAAGAAGCTCTCTTGTGTGGCCGAATAACAAGTGCTCGCTTGCGGATGAAGCTTGTTCGCGCGCAACTACTGCCCCATCTCTTACACAAATCGTCTCGCCGTTGCCACCAGTATGAAAACCTGATGTGCCGAAAAGCTGTGCCGCAGTGTCAGCGGTTAGGCGGTCAATATCGAGAACGACAAGTTCTAATGAGTTCGTTGGCAGTTCTGCCATAATCCGAGTGAACCGCTGCAACGCCAGAACGGCGTATCCGCTCCAAGCAGCAAATACAAAAACAATCCCGCGACTAATCGTAGTGAGGCCGGCATCTTCAAACCGACTCACAATACGCAGCCGGGCCATCGGCAGCTTGCTGTGCTTATGCACCATCGGGCGAATGTCGAAATGTACTGGCATAAGGCGTAATATAGCCTATAGAAAAACCTGACTTATCGCGTCGAAGCTTTGCGAATACGGACCACCCGGCTCATGCGGCGACCTGCCCCCGGGCCCGGGCTCGCAAATGATCAAAATCTTCCGGCGTCAGCGGCCGATGAGGCCCGCGCACGGCCGCCAGCAGCAACTCCGCCAATTCCTGGCTGTCCATCTCGGCGGGATCATCCTTGGCTTTTAAATCACGCAAGGCCGCCCGGACCACTTCATCCGCATTGGCGTAACCGCCGGCCTGCACCTTTTCGGCGATGAATGATTCAAGCTCTTTGCTCAACGTCACCTGCATGAAACCATAGTTGCCAAAAGACCCTCCCCTGTCAATTCCCCGCCCGCCCAACCGTCCCGTTACAACTTTATCCTTCGCGCCCGCCCGTGAAAAAATTCCGGTCTTTTCTTTGAGTTGGATCGCCATCCTCCTGTTGCCACGTCTGGTGAGGAAATCGCCCGTGCCTTGACTCGCATATCTCCGTCTCCTACCCTGCCGTCAACAACCACTATTCAACCGATTATGAAACAAATGACATTTCTCACCGGTGCCTTGCTTGGTGCCAGTCTGCTGGCCGGCCACACTCTGGCCCGGGACGCCGCCACCCCTTACAAAATCCTCAGTGTCACCCAGACCAACGGCACCGGCGGCATAGATTATGTCATCGCCGACAGCCAGGACCGCCGCCTCTATATTCCGCGCGGCACCCAGATCATGGTGTTTGACCTCGACTCCTACAATTGCCTCGGCGCCATCCCTGGCACCGGCGGTCACGGCGTGGTTGTTGACCCCAAAACCCAACACGGCTTCAGCAGCAGCTCCCCCATCTCCATGTTCGACGCCCAGACCCTTCAGCCCATCAAGAAAATTAAGCCCTTGAGCGGTCCGGACGGCATCCTCTTTGAACCATTCACCGAACGGGTCTATATCCTCAGCCACGGCTCACCCCAGGTCACCGTGATCGACCCCAATGACGGTTCCATCGCCGGCTCCGTCGACATCGGCGGCGCGGCGGAACAAGCCGTCAGCGATTTGAACGGCCATGTATATGTCTGTCTGGAAGACCAGGCCGCCATCGCCGTTGTGGACGCCAAAACCCTCAAGCTGACCGGCACCTATTCCCTGCAAGGCAAGGCCGAAAACCCGGCCGGCCTGGCCATCGACACAAAAAATCACATCCTCTTTGCGATGTGCCGCCCCTCCACCTGCGTCATTCTCAGTGCGGACGATGGAAAAATCATCACCACCCTCCCCTTGGCCGGTGGCAGCGATGGTGGCACCTTCAACCCCGACACCATGGAAGCCTTCAGTTCGCACGGCAACGGCACCCTGACCATCATCAAGGAAACCAGCCCGACCAGCTTTGCCGTCGAGCAGAACCTGCAGACCAAAGCGGGCGCCAAATGCTGCACCCTCGACACCAAGACTGGCCATATCATCTTGACCGCCATCGAGCCCCTGCCTGCGTCCGCAACGGCGAATGCGGCGGCGGCCGTTTCCGCAACCCCGCCTCCGGCCGCCCCGGTCACCACCAACGCCTATGCCGGTGGCCAGCGTCGCGGCGGCCGCGGCCGCGGCGGTCCCGGCATCCTCGATGTCCTCATCGTGGGCCACTGAATCAGCCTTGTGGAAATTGCATCTGCGGTGGTGGGGATGGTGTTGACCAGTGGTGAGATTGGCCTTGTGGTTTGACCATGGGCACGGCCGCTAGTGAAGTGTCGCATTAATATCTTAAGTAATAGACGACTGGTGTGCCAACGCTGCTCGCGCCCGTTGGATTTTTTCCAGAATCGCTTTTCCGTCCGCTTTCCACTCATAACGCGTAGGCTT